>OFHO01000015.1_pt1 | contig 149555 bp, 137 predicted proteins | sample 1521531 | NCBI WGS metagenome assembly OFHO01 (sample SAMEA3504124, study PRJEB24116) | mouse gut metagenome | biome: mouse gut; feature: mouse-associated habitat; material: faeces | place: Denmark | collected 2011
AGACTATTACGATCTACAAAGAAGCAGATGCTAACAAGCTTCCTTGGGGAGAATTAAAAGTAGACGTTGTTCTGGAGTGTACAGGATTCTATACATCCAAGGACAAAGCTCAGGCACATATCAATGCCGGCGCACGTAAGGTTGTTATTTCCGCACCTGCAGGAAATGATCTTCCTACTATCGTTTATAACGTAAACCATGATACATTGAAACCGGAAGATACGATTATCTCCGCTGCATCCTGCACGACAAACTGCCTGGCTCCTATGGCAAAAGCATTGAATGACCTGGCTGGAATCAAATCCGGCATCATGAGTACGATCCATGCTTATACAGGCGATCAGATGATCCTTGACGGACCTCAGAGAAAAGGCGATTTGAGAAGAAGCCGCGCAGGCGCTGTCAACATCGTTCCTAACTCCACAGGCGCTGCAAAAGCAATCGGCCTTGTAATTCCTGAACTGAACGGCAAACTGATCGGTTCCGCTCAGCGTGTTCCTACGCCGACTGGTTCTACCACGATCTTAGTTGCAACGGTTGAGAAATCCGTAACAAAGGAAGAGATCAATGCAGCGATGAAAGCAGCAGCTACAGAGTCCTTCGGATATAACGAAGACGAAATCGTTTCCTCCGATATCGTAGGAAGCACCTACGGATCGATTTTCGATGCTACACAGACAATGGTTGGGGCAGACAATCTGGTTCAGGTAGTTTCTTGGTATGACAATGAGAACTCTTACACAAGCCAGATGGTAAGAACGATCAAATACTTCTCTGAGTTAGCATAAGCTGCTATAAACTATCGTATTAAGTAAGACCTATAAAGGTCCGGTCGTATGGACCGGACCTTTCATTATGTAAAAAAATCATATGGAGGCGATAATCATGGGATTAAACAAAAAATCAGTGGATGATATCAATGTAAGCGGAAAACGCGTATTGGTAAGATGTGATTTCAACGTTCCGTTGAAAAATGGGGAAATTACAGACGAGACGCGTATTGTAGCAGCTCTTCCTACCATCCAGAAACTGTTAAAGGACGGCGGCAAGGTAATCCTCTGCTCCCACCTTGGCAAAGTAAAGAACGGCCCCAATGAGGGAGAATCCTTAGCTCCGGTTGCAAAGAGGCTTTCTGAGAAACTGGGCAAAGAAGTAAACTTTGTTGCAGACTATAATGTAACGGGTGAAGCAGCTACGGCTGCTGTGGAAGCAATGAAAGAAGGAGATGTAGTGCTTCTCCAGAATACTCGTTTCCGTGGAAAAGAAGAAACAAAGAACGGCGAAGAGTTCAGCAAAGAACTGGCAGAACTGGCAGACGTATATGTATGCGATGCTTTCGGTTCTTCCCATAGGGCGCATGCATCCGTTGCAGGAGTAACGGAATTCGTTCGTGCAAAAGGCGGGGAATGTGCCGTTGGATATTTGATGCAGAAAGAAATTGACTTCCTTGGGAATGCGGTGGAAAATCCGGTAAGGCCGTTTGTTGCGATCCTCGGAGGCGCGAAAGTTGCGGATAAGCTGAACGTAATCAATAACCTTCTGGAAAAATGCGATACCCTCATTATTGGCGGCGGCATGGCATTTACCTTCCTGAAAGCTAAGGGATATGAGATCGGTAATTCTTTGGTAGATGAAGAGAAGATCGATTATTGCAAGGAAATGATGGATAAAGCAGAGAAGCTCGGCAAAAAATTGCTGCTTCCTATCGACACGACGGTTGCAGCGGGCTTCCCGAACCCGATTGATGCGGATATCGAAGTATCTATGGTAGATGCGGATAAGATTCCTGCGGATAAGGAAGGCCTTGATATCGGCGAGAAGACGGCAGAATTATATGCAGATGCGGTGAAATCCGCAAAAACGGTTGTTTGGAACGGACCGATGGGTGTATTCGAAAACCCTATCCTTGCCAAAGGAACGATTGCAGTAGCAAAAGCTCTGGCAGAAACGGATGCAACAACGATTATCGGCGGCGGCGACAGCGCGGCTGCAGTAAACCAGTTGGGATTTGCAGATAAAATGTCCCATATTTCCACAGGCGGCGGCGCTTCTTTGGAATTCCTGGAAGGAAAAGAATTACCGGGCGTTATGGCGGCGGATGATAAATAAGGATAAGCGGAAGAATAGATTATTGTAAGGAGAAATGAAAATGGCAAGAAGAAAAATTATCGCTGGCAACTGGAAAATGAACATGACGCCCAGCGAAGCAGTTGAATTAGTGAATACATTAAAACCTCTGGTAGTGACAGATGATGCGGATGTCGTATTCTGCGTGCCTGCGATTGACATTATCCCGGCAATGGAAGCTGCGAAAGGCACGAATATCCAGATCGGCGCAGAGAATATGTATTATGAAGAAAAAGGAGCATATACAGGGGAGATTTCTCCTAACATGCTGACCGATGCGGGCGTAAAATATGTGATCATCGGCCATTCCGAGAGAAGAGAGTATTTTGCGGAAACAGATGAGACCGTAAATAAGAAAGTTTTGAAGGCTTTCGAGCATGAGATTACTCCTATCATCTGCTGCGGCGAATCCTTAACCCAGAGGGAGCAGGGAATTACGATTGACTGGATCCGTCAACAGATTAAGATTGCATTCTTAAATGTAACAGCTGCCCAGGCAGCAACGGCAGTCGTTGCTTATGAGCCGATCTGGGCGATCGGAACGGGCAAGACGGCAACGACGGAACAGGCACAGGAAGTCTGCAAAGCGATCCGTGACTGCATCGCTGAGATTTATGACGAAGCGACGGCGGAAGCGATTCGTATCCAGTATGGCGGATCGGTGAACGCTGCTACGGCACCGGAATTGTTCGGACAGCCGGATATCGACGGCGGCTTGGTTGGAGGCGCTTCTTTGAAGCCTGATTTTGGAAAGATTGTGAATTATAAGTAAAACGAAAAGAAACGCTATTAAAGTATTAATAGACATCGGATATGGGAAAAATAAATCCTATATCCGATGTTTTTTATGTGTAGGTTTATATATGGAGTTTGTGGATATGAAAAATTGCTTGACAAAGATAAGTATGATAATATAATATTTTGAAATAAACTGGAAATACATAAGAAACGCTATAAAGGAATAGGAAAGGGAGTCTTTAAAATTTTTAAAAATAAGGATAAAATCAGCACCTGCTGTCTGGCAGGCATTATGATATTGTTGCTCTTGTTTCTGGCTCAAAAAAATACTGTTGAAACAGCTGATGGAGCAAGGCTGGAAAAGGCGGCAGATGGGCAGGAGGAAATCCGTATTCTGACGGAAAGCGGATTTTATGAAGAAGATATTTGGATAGAAGCAAAGCTGGAAAAAGAAGGAACGGTTTTTTACACTTCTGACGGATCCATGCCGGGCAGGGAAGAGGACGGAAGCACTCATTTATACAGGGAGCCGGTTTTTCTTGCGGCCGGGGATGAGGAGACGGTAGAAATTTACCGTTTTTTTGCCGTCTATGATGACGGGACAGAGTCGGAAGTGGTGACGAATACCTATTTTATGGGGAAAAATATAAAAGACCGTTATGATACGATGGTGATCAGCCTTGCGGCGGAAGACGATGATTTGTACGGGTATGAGAATGGTATTTTTATAGAGGGAAAACTGCGGGCGGACTGGGAAGCGGAGCATCCGGGCGAAGAGGCCGCTTTTGATGCGCCGGCCAATTATAATGTGAGGGGAAGAGAAAGCGAAAGGAAGGTCCATATAGAAATATTTGAAGAAGATGGAAAAAGGGTGGTTGCCCAGAATGGAGGTATCCGCATTTCGGGGAATTTTACAAGGCAGTCTGAGCAGAAATCTTTTAAGCTTTATGCGAGAAAAGAATACGACGAGATGCAAAACCGATTTTGCGTTCCCTTGTTTGATGATATGCGTTCCCTGCAAGGGGGAAATATCATCGACCAGTATAAGTCGATAAAGGTCAGAAATACGGGAAATGACCGTTCGGAAGGGTTTATCAGGGATGAACTGGGCATGCGCCTTGCATCGGAAGCCGGATTTGCGGATACCCAGTCGGTGCGGCCGGTAAGTGTATATATCAATGGCGTATACCAAGGGCTGTATTGGATGCATTCTGCCTATGATGAGGAATATTTTGAAGAAAAATACGGAAAATACGACGGGGAAATGGTTGTTATAGGAAGCAGCGAGATGAATATGTCGGGCAGCAATGAAATGGAAAACCTTTATGCCGGGGAATATAATGAAATATATGCAAAATACAGCGCTTTGGATTTGACGGAAGATGCGGTATGCCGGGAATTGAATGAAGCTATTGATATAGAAAATTATTTGCAGTATTATGCGTTGGAAATCTATATGGCGAATCAGGACTGGCCCTTCAATAATATCCAGGCCTATCGGTATGTGGCTGCGGATGGCGGAGAATATAAGGAAGATACCGTGTTTGACGGAAGATACCGCTATCTTTTATATGACGTGGATACGACGATGGGGCTGGGTTCCATAAGAGAGAGCCTGAACCCGGAACAGAGCTTTGAAACTCTCGTTCTGCTGGAGGAGAGGGGATATGCGCCTTTATTTACGGCATTGATGGAACGGGAGGATTGCAGGAAATATTTTGCAGGCTACGTATGCAACTTATTAAATGGCGCATATTCTGCGGAGAATGTCGCAAATGTGCTGGAGGACATGCATCAGGAAAGAAAGAACGAAATGCTGGAATATATTGAGGAAAGCATCAGGAACCCGGATTTGCCGGAGATCGGGGAGCCTTATCTGGAAATGCAGATGGACTGCATCAGGGCGTGGGCGGAAACAGCGCCGGAAAGCATGCTGGAAGGAATGCGACGGAAATGGCAGCTGGGCGAGGCATATACCCTTTATCTGCTGCTCCCTGACGGGGAAGGAGCCGGAATCAATGGCATGATTGTGACAGAACCTGAGTTTTCCGGCAGATACTTAAGCGGATGCGATACCTGGCTGTCACCAGTTCTCCCGGACGGGAGAGAATTCGCCTATTGGGAAATCAACGGGGAATTATATGCGGAGGAAGAAATACGGATAGAGGAAGGAATGATTCTGGACGGCGCATTGTATGTCACCTTATATTCGGAAGAATCGGGGGCTGGTTTGGAATTAAGCCAGATCAAGGCGAAGGGAAAGGGCGACTATATCGTTCTGACCAATACTTCCCACGAGGAATTGAGTACATGGGGGTATTACCTGATGGACAAAGAAAAAACCTCCCATATGAATTACCTGGAAGAAACTGTGCTTGCGCCAGGGGAGAGCATTCGGATCGGCTGTAAGAATTATGAAGGAGCCGATGCGTTTATGAAAGTTAATTTTAACCTGAAACAGGGGAAAGAAGTCATGCTGGCTTATGCCGGAACCGGGATAAAGGAAAGAGTAGCGATTCCGGATCTAGGAATGGAACAGGGTGTTTACAGGAAAAATAGGATTACTGGTATTTGGCAGGAAGAAAGGGAAGCGGCTGATGGGACTGGAATACAGGAATGAACGAAAATATATGGTTTCCCCCAGGCAGATAGCCGTTCTGAGAAACAGGCTCCGCCCGCTGATGGCTCTGGATGCCCATAGCGGAGAGCGGGGGAAATATACGGTAAGAAGCGTGTATTTTGATGATTATAGGAATACCTGTTATTTTGAAAATGAAGACGGCACAAGTCCGAGGGAGAAATTCAGAATACGAATCTATAATGCCGATGAAAAGACGGTTCATTTGGAATTAAAGCGAAAAGAGGGGGGGAAGACTCATAAAGATTCCTGCCCACTTACGGTCGGCCAGTGCCAGGCTTTCTTGACGGGGAAAGGCATAACCTGTGCGGATGGCTTTCCCCCGGTCCTTCAAAAATTTATTCTCAAATATCGAACGGAACTTTTCCGTCCGAAAGTAATTGTGGAATATGACAGGGAGCCTTATGTCTATAAGGCGGGAAATGTAAGGGTGACGTTTGATACCGATATACGTTCCTCGAACCAAGTGGAAACATTTTTTGAAAAAGATTTATTTGCAAGGCCGATTATGCCTGTAGGGTTCCATTTAATGGAAGTCAAATATGACGGGTTTTTGCCGGATATGATTTATCACAGTCTGCAAACCGGCGGCCTTTCGCAGGAAACCTTTTCCAAATACTATTTGTGCAGAAAATATAACATAGGAGGAGTAAAGAGAAATGGGTTTTAGCGATGTTTTAAAAAAATCTTTTGTACAGGCGACAACGGAAAGCATGAGCAGGGGGGATGCTATCGCGGCTTTGATGGCGGCGTGCCTGATTGCCGTTTATATTTTTTTCATTTACCGGGTGATGACAAGAAAAGCGTTTTATAATAAAAGCTTCAATATTTCTTTGGTGGCGCTTGCCCTGATTACGACGGCGATTATCTTATCCATCCAGTCCAGCGTAGTGATTTCCCTTGGTATGGTAGGCGCATTGTCCATTGTCCGCTTCCGTACGGCAGTAAAGGAGCCGATGGATCTGGTTTTCCTGTTCTGGTCCATCAGCATAGGAATTATATGCGGCGCAGGGCTGTTTGAGATCGCCATCTTTGCTTCTTTGCTGATTACGGCAGTCATCATAGCGTTAGATCGTTTTCCGTCCGTAAAGGCGCCGATGATTCTTGTTGTGGACTCCGCTGACCTGGACGGCGAGGAGCAGATCATGGAAATTGTGGAAAAATACAGTACACATAGCAAAGTGAAAGCAAGGAATATGGAAGCGGAAAACCTGAATATTGTTATGGAAGTTCGCGTGAAGGAAGGGGCGGAATGCATCCGTGAAATCAGCCGGATAAACGGCGTAAAAAATGTATCCATGGTGTCCCAGGAAGGGGAAGTTACTTTCTAAGGGGAAAAAAGGATTTTGCATACGGAAATAATTTTTGCAGAGGGCATGGCGCGCCGGGCAAGAGAACGCAGGGCTGTCCGCACCTACATGGGACGATGGTTTTTTGCTGGAGCTTCCAATCAGATTTCACTAATAAAATGGAGAAAGATTATCAAACCGACCGGGTCGGAAGTAACGGGCATCGTGCCCTATACTTCCTAAACTTGCCATCCATGGCAAGTTTACCCTGCGATATTGACCATTTTATAAGTGAAATTGCTGATTGTACGCAACAGCAAAAAACCGTCGTCCCTTGTAGGTGCGGACAGCCCTGCGTTCTCTCGCCCGGCGCACCATGCCCTCTGCAAAAATCATTTCCATATACAAAATCCGCGCGGAAATCAATTTTCTCGGCTGGCAGGGCGTGCCTAAGGAAAAGGATGCAAGCTGCAGCGGCCAGGAATGGGGGGATACAGGGATCGGTATTTTCTGCTGTTGCGTACAATCAGTAATTTCATTTATGAAATGGTCAATACCCCAGGGTGAAATTGCCATGGATGGCAATTTCAGGAAAAAAGGGCACGGATGCCCTTTTTTTCCGACCCGATCGGTTTGATACCACATTCCCATTTCATTAATGAAATCTGATTGGAAGCTCCAGCAGAAAATACCGGTCCCTGTATCCCCCCATTCCTGGCCGCTGCAGCTTGCATCCTTTTCCTTAGGCACGCCCTGCCAGCCGAGAAAATTGATTTCCGTGCAAACAAATCCGCCCCTTCTCTTTTTTTTTCTTGCTTTTTATGATAAAATAGAGCAGATGTATAGATACAGGAAGGATGAATGCGAAATGGCAGAGAAGAGGATTATGTTGGGAAATGAGGCGATTGCGCGGGGGGCATATGAGGCCGGGGTGAAGGTTTCGGCGGCTTATCCGGGTACGCCGAGTACGGAAATCAGCGAAAGCATTGTGAAATATGATGAGATATACGCGGAATGGTCGCCCAATGAAAAAGTGGCGATGGAGGTAGCGATCGGGGCTTCCATCAGCGGCGTCAGGGCAATGGCATCCATGAAGCATGTAGGGGTTAATGTGGCGAGCGATCCGCTGTATACGGCTTCCTATACGGGAGTGGGCAGGGGGCTTGTGCTTGTGGCGGCTGACGACCCGGGGCTTTACAGCTCTCAGAACGAGCAGGATACCAGATGCGTGGCGAGGGCGGCGCAGGTGCCGGTCCTGGAGCCTTCAGACAGCCAGGAAGCTAAGGACTTTATGAAATTCGCGTTTGAGATGAGCGAGAAATATGATACGCCGGTGATCGTAAGGACGACGACCAGATTATCCCATTCCCAGGGGATGGTTGCATTGGAAGAGAGGCAGGAAGTGCCGGATAAACCTTATGAGAGAAATATCGGCAAGTTTGTGATGATGCCCGGAATGGCAAAAGGAAGGCACGTATATGTAGAACAGCGCATGGAAGCGATGTCCGAAGACGGCGGCGGTTTTTTTGTAAACCGGGCGGAATATAAAGATACATCGATCGGCTTTATTACGAGCGGCATTCCTTACCAGTATGTGAGGGAAGCTTTTCCAGAGGCTTCCGTGCTGAAGCTGGGTATGGTGAATCCCCTTCCGAGGAAAATGATTGAGGAATTTGCTTCCAAAGTGGATAAGCTGTACATATTTGAAGAATTGGAGCCGGTAATTGAAGAACAGGTAAAGTCGTGGGGGATCCAGGCCGTAGGGAAAGAAATTTTTACAAGGCAGGGGGAATACAGCGCGAATATGCTGCGCCGCGTACTGCTTTCGGAAGAAGGGGAAGGGACGGAACCGGCCCAGGTTCCGGCACGGCCGCCGATTCTTTGCCCGGGCTGTCCGCACAGAAGCGTATTTTCTGTTTTAAAGAAGCTGAAGATACATGCGGCCGGGGATATCGGATGCTATACGCTTGGGGCGGTAGCGCCTCTTAGCGTGATCGATACGACAATCTGTATGGGAGCCAGCATTTCTTCCCTTCATGGCATGGAAATGGCAAAAGGGAAAGAATATATAAAGAACTGGGTGGCGGTGATCGGCGATTCCACCTTTATGCATACAGGGGTTAATTCCCTGATGAATACAGTTTATAACCAAGGGACGGGAACCGTGATTATCGTGGATAATTCCACGACCGGAATGACGGGACACCAGGATCATGCGGCGACCGGCAAGACATTAAAAGGAAAAACAGTTCCAGCGATCAGCATTTACCGTTTCTGCAAGGCGATCGGCATTGAACATGTGGTGGAAGTAGATGCTTTTGACCTTCCGCTGCTGGAAAAGGTGATCAAGGAAGAGACGGAAAGGGACGAGGTTTCCGTTATTATAACAAAAGCTCCCTGCGTATTATTAAAGGGGAACCATTTCCCTGACGTATGCGTTCCTGTGCCGGAGAAATGCCGGAAATGCGGCGCTTGCCTGAAACCGGGCTGTCCGGCGCTGACCCCAAAAGAGGATGGAAGCATAGCTATTGACGTTACGATGTGCAACGGGTGCGGCCTCTGCATGCAGCTTTGTCCTTTTGACGCGATTGCAAAAGAGCCGAAATAATATAATTTGCCTGGGAGGAAAAGCGGATATGACAACAAAAAGTATTATGATAGTGGGGGTCGGCGGCCAGGGAACGCTCCTGACAAGCCGGATCCTTGGCGGGATCATGCAGGAAGCAGGATACGATGTAAAATTATCGGAAGTACATGGAATGGCTCAAAGGGGAGGAAGCGTGGTGACTTTTGTGCGGTATGGGGATAAGGTGGCAGAACCGATCGTGGAGGAGGGCCAGGCGGATGTGCTGATCGCCTTTGAGCGGCTGGAAGCTTTGCGGTATGCCCACTTTTTAAAAAAGGACGGGGTGCTGATCGTCAACGATTGGCGGATCGATCCGATTACCGTTGTGACGGGAGCGGCAGAGTACCCGGAAAATATTATCGGAGAGCTTGGCAAAAAGCATAAAGTCTATGCGATTGATGCGATGAAGGAGGCTCTTGCGCTTGGAAATTCCAAAACGTTTAATGTAATCGTGCTTGGGGCTGCGGCAAAGCATATGGATTTTGCGAAGGAAGACTGGCTGAGGGTCATTGAGAAAACAGTTCCTTCAAAAACAGTGGAAATGAATCAAAAGGCATTTCTTCTTGGATATGAAAGCTAGAGAATAGGAGAGGCAAAAAACGATGATTTGGAACGAGACGAAAGAATGCATGAGCAGGGATGAAAAAATAGTATTGCAGAGCGCCAGGCTTGTAAAAACAGTGGACAGGGTTTACCATAATGTGCCGTTTTACAGAAAGAAGATGCAGAGTATCGGCATTGAGCCTGGGGATGTGCGGGGGGTGGAAGACCTCCATATCCTGCCGTTTACTACGAAGGCGGATCTGCGGGATAATTATCCGTTCGGGCTGTTTGCAGTCCCGCAGTCGGAGATTGTCAGGGTGCATGCGTCCAGCGGAACGACAGGGAAGGCAACGGTGGTAGGGTATACCAGGAAGGATCTGGAGATTTGGAGCGAGTGCGTGGCGAGGGCGCTTATTATGGCCGGCGTCACGAGAGACGACATCATACAGGTAGCTTATGGTTACGGCCTCTTTACCGGCGGACTGGGAGCCCACGGGGGAGCAGAGAAGCTGGGAGCTACTGTAGTGCCTATGTCAACAGGCAATACGAAGAAATTGACGACGATGATGGTGGATTTCGGAGTGACGGCGATTGCCTGCACGCCTTCTTATCTGCTGCATATTGCGGAAACATTGGAAGAAAGCGGGGAAATAGATAAGATACGGTTGAAAACGGCGGTCTGCGGCGCGGAGCCGTGGACGGATAATATGCGCCGCCAGATGGAAGAGAGGCTTCATATACATGCCCATGATATTTACGGTCTGTCAGAAGTGATGGGGCCGGGCGTTGCCTGCGACTGTGAATTCCATCAAGGACTCCATGTTTATGACGATCATTTCCTGCCAGAGATCATCCAGCCGGATACGCTGGCGGCAGTGGAAGACGGGGAAACGGGAGAGCTGGTATTTACAACGATTACGAAAGAAGGGCTGCCGCTCCTGCGTTACCGGACGAGGGATTTGACAAGCATTACTTATGAAACCTGCGAATGCGGGAGAACGCTTCCTCGAATCAGCAGATTCAAGGGCCGCTCCGATGATATGCTGATCATCAGGGGCGTGAATGTATTCCCGTCGCAGATAGAATCGGCTCTGCTGGAAATGGGGGAGACAACGCCGCATTATATGATGATTGTGGATCGTGTCAATAACCTGGATACGTTGGAAGTGCAAGTGGAAGTCGGCGAGAATTTCTTTTCCGATGAGATCAGGGAGCTGGAAAAACTGACAAAGAAGATTTCCCATGTATTGCAGCAGGCGATCGGACTTGCGGTGAAAGTAAAACTGGTGGAACCCAAAAGCATCGAGAGGAGCATGGGGAAAGCCGTGCATGTCATCGATAAGAGACATCTGGTATAGAGAAGGGCGCAGGAAGCGCGGATAGGAGAATCGCATGTATATGAAACAATTATCGGTTTTTATGGAAAACAGGGAAGGAAGGCTGGAAGAGGTTCTTGCCGTCCTGAAAAATAATAAGGTCAATATTGCATCCTTGAGCCTTGCGGACACCAATGAATTCGGGATACTGCGTATGCTGGTCAACAAGCCGGAGGCGGCGTATAATGCGCTGAAGAGGAATGGGTTTTCTTCCAAGCTGACGGATGTGCTTGCCGTAAAGCTGTCCCATAGGGTAGGAATGCTCCAGGAGCTGCTGGAGGCAATCTGCGAAGTGCATATTAATATTGAATATATGTATGCCCTTTCGACAGGCGGAGATGATGCTTCTATGGTATTAAAAACTTCCGATTTGGAGGCAACGGAAAAAACATTGCGGGATAAAGGGGTAGAAATTATAACTCCTGAAGAAATAGGGCTTGACTTTGATTAAAAAGGAAGGTATAATAGCATAGTTCGTGGATCAAGGACAACACTTTAAAAGCGGGTGTTGTCCTTTTTGGCGAAAGATGAGACGCAGTGATGAAGGATGGAGAGAATTGCATTTTGAAAGGATGGAACGGAAATTTAATGGAAAAAGTAGAAAACAGAGACGGGACGGAACAGTTGGAGAGAATGGAAAATAAGGTCAGCTACAGGGATTCGGCAATAGATGAGAGGATTATAAGAGCAGTAGAGGAAATGGGGTTTGAGACGATGACCCCGATTCAGGAACAGGCGATTCCTGTTATGCTGGAAGGAAGGGACCTGATCGGACAGGCCCAGACAGGGACGGGAAAGACGGCGGCTTTTGGAATCCCGATTATCCAGAAGATCGACCCGGAGGAAAAGGGGCTGCAGGCGATTATCCTTTGCCCGACGAGAGAACTGGCGATACAAGCGGCGGAAGAGATCCGGCGTTTTGCAAAATATATGCATGAGGTGAAGGTACTGCCCGTATACGGCGGCCAGGATATATCGAGACAGATCCGCGCGTTGTCCAAAGGCGTGCAGGTGGTAGTAGGCACTCCGGGAAGGGTGATGGACCATATGCGCCGTCATACATTAAAGACGAATAAAGTGAGAATCGTTGTTTTGGATGAAGCGGATGAGATGCTGAATATGGGGTTCCGGGAAGATATCGAAACGATATTGAAAGACATGCCGGAAGAGAGGCAGACAGCTCTTTTTTCGGCTACGATGCCAAGGCCGATCCTGGAAATCACAAAGGAATACCAGAAGGAAGACGCAGAGTATATCAGGGTTACGCCAAAAGAAGTAACCATCCCCCTGATCAAACAGGCATATTATCAGGTACAGCGCAAAGATAAAGAAGAGGTGCTTACGAGGCTGATCGATTACTATCATCCGAAGCGCTCCCTTATCTTCTGTAATACAAAGCGAATGGTGGATGAGCTGTCAGAACATTTGAAAGACAGAGGATACCAGGCAGAAGGGCTGCATGGGGATCTGACCCAGGGCCAGAGGGATACGGTTATGAACTTATTCCGAGGCGGAAGGATGGATATTCTGATTGCCACCGACGTAGCGGCGAGGGGCATCGACGTGGATGATGTGGAAGCGGTGTTTAATTATGATGTGCCGGATGATATCGAATATTATGTCCACAGGATAGGCCGTACCGGAAGGGCGGGCAAGACGGGTCGTTCTTTCACTTTGGTAGTTGGAAGGGAACTGTATAAAATAAGGGATATCGAGCGGGTTTGCCATACGAAGATCAAGGAGAGGAATATACCTTCCGCAGCGGATATCACTTCTGTAAAAGCGGAAAAAGTTTTAGGGGAAGCGATTGATACCATACAAAACAAGAATCTGGATACCGCGATGGATTTCCTCAGGGAGAAACTGGTGGACAGCGAATATACGGCTTTGGAACTCGCAGCAGCTTTCATGAGAATGAAGATGGGCGATGATATCAAAGATATTAAGGTGGAGAAATTCAATCCTAAGGATCTTGTATTCGGAAAAGGCAGCCGCCGTCGCGGGAAGCGCGGAGGCAGGGGATCTTCTTCCGGCAGATCTTCTGAGAAAGAGAAAGGCGCTAATAAAGCATGGGGTTCCGAGAAGGATAAGGGTACCAGAAGAAAGGGAAATGAAAAAGACAGGAGCGGCGGCAAAGGAAAATCCGGCGAGAAAGAAAAAAGCAGGCAGGGCAGGGATTTTGGAGAAATGTTTGGCGAGAAAAGCCGCAGGCGCAGACGCAGATAAAGGGGCGTTTTGAAATTTTTCTGTAAGGGCAAAGAGGGCTATATGCCTCCAAAGCGGTATGGAGGGATGAGATGAGCAGCGCAGATAACGAATTAAAGAATAAGAAAAAGAGAAAAGAAAGCAGCAGTACAAAGCATAAAATGAAGAAAAAGGGAAAAAAAATATCTGCGGCGGAAAGGAAAAGAAGACGCAGAAGGTCGCGAAGGCGGATCGTCATATTGGAGTGGACGCTGGTTGCCTGCGGCATTCTTATGCTGTTTGGGGCGGGAGGATATGTGGTTTGGAATCTACCCACCCTTAAGCTGAGCAGGGAACTGAATGCCGGCATGGAGTATACACAGGAAGAATCTTACGATGCGGCGATAGAAGCATATGAAAATGCGCTGGAGATCGATTCCACATCGGTAGAAGCATATCGGTGCATGGCGGGCGCATATCTCAATATGAATGAGGAATCCCAGGCGAAGCAGGTATTATTTGACGGATGGGAGAATACACAGGATGAGGGCTTGCTGGAATATTATTGTACGGTGATGTTAAATGAGGCTGTGGATGAGATCAACGCAGACAGCGTAAGTCCGGAGACGATAGAAAAAATTGCGGATGTGTTGGAACAGAATGCCCTGAAGGAAGAAGCATTGGAATTGCTGGGTACGGCTTGTGACCGATGGATGGATGCCATAGATGAAACGGCATTTGATTTTCTTTCCTATGAGCGGATCATGAACAGGCTTATAGCTCTTTCCAATAGTGCAGGCATGGATGGGGTGCGCGATATTGCATCCAGGTTTGGGTGGCTGGGTGCAGAAGAATTGAAAGTGCCTATGGAATATATAGATACCTATCTGACGGTTTTGGAAAACGCCAATGCTTTGTCGGAAATGCCGGAGAGGAACGAGATGATATCTTGCCTTCATAAAGTAAAAGAGGTTCAGGCAGAATTTGAAGGCCTGTTCCAGGAGTTCGATGCAGGAAATTATGAGGCGGCCAAAGACTTCCTTGTGAAAGATTCTTATCTTCAGATCAGGGATGCGTTCATCAACGGGACGATGGAGTATTGGGAAGGGGCGACCTATATTCCGGTAAGCCGGGAATATGTAACCATAAAGTGGAAGGACGGAAAATGCAGTTTTGCATTCCCGGACTATGATGAGAATGAAAATACGGCGGGGATTATTACTGTATGGGGAAACGAAATGCTGGATAACGGGGTGCAGCGTTCCAGCATCACGTATGAACCGGCAAAAGAAGGGGAAAATTATTATCCCCATACGGAATATATTATCAGCTATATGTGCAGCAATGTGCAGAAGGAAAGATCTTTTGTCTATGAGATGAACTATCATTTTGAAACAAGGGTATTGACCGAAGAAGGGATGACCACGACGATGATCGGAGACTGGGGAGGCCCTTACCAGTGGCAGAAAACATATTAGATATTAGGAGAAATGAAAAACCCCGCTGCAAGCAATGGGGTTTTTTCATTTCTCCTGAGAACCATGAATCTGGCAGATGGAATCAGGGTGCGTTATCATTCGCCTAAATCATTCTTAACGGCAACTTCGGTTTTCCTTTCATAACAGGAAAATGCCGCATCGACAAAGGCTGTTTCCAGCTTTGGCGTTATGAGGCTGACCACAGGGACGAGAATAAGTCCGGCAACCATGGCAAAAGCACCGGCATTGATCGGTGACTGGAGCAAAACCGGGAAATGGCTGCGGAACAACATATTGCACGTCATAAAGCCGGAGCCGAAAAGAAAGCTGGCCCATGCGGCTGAGGCAGTCGTTTTTTTCCAGTAGAGCCCGTATAAGAATGGAGCCAGGAAAGCGCCTGCAAGCGCCCCCCAGGATACGCCCATAAGCTGCGCAATAAAGGTGATATTGCCCTTATACTGTATAATAGCGATCACTACCGAAATGGCGATAAATACGACGATCAGGATGCGGATGATAAGGAGCTGCTTTTTTTCATCCATGTCTTTTATTATGTGACCTTTTAAAAAGTCGATGGTCAAAGTGGAGCTGGAGGCCATGACAAGAGAGGACAGGGTGGACATGGAAGCGGATAATACAAGGATGACAACCAGTCCGATCAATGCCGGCGAAAGGTTGGAAATCATAGCCGGTATAATGGCATCATAGCCTTCGGAAGCGATATCCACGCTGCCGGAATATAAACGTCCGAAGCCGCCGAGGAAATAGCAGCCGCCGGAAACAACGATAGCGAATAAAGTGGAAATGATCGTTCCTTTGGAGATCGCTTTTTCGCTTTTGATCGCATAAAATTTCTGTACCATCTGAGGAAGCCCCCAGGTGCCGAGAGAGGTAAGGATCACCACGCCCAGAAGGTTCAGAGGGTCGGGGCCGAAAAAAGAGGCGAACACGCCGGGCTGTGAAGAAACCGCCGGGTCGGATACCGTGGCGAGACGGTTCAAAGCTTCCAGGAAACCGCCGTTGGATTTCAGAACGGTAAGAATCACCGTCACAATACCGAACAGCATAATAATCCCCTGCAGGAAGTCGTTGATCGCAGTGGCCATATATCCTCCGGCAATGACGTAAACGCCGGTAAGAACCGCCATAATAATAATGCAGATGGTATAATCGATGTGGAAAGCCATGCCGAACAGCCGCGACAGGCCGTTATAGAGGGAGGCAGTATACGGAATCAGGAATATAAAAACGATAACGGAGGCTCCCAGTTTTAGTCCGTCGTTGTGGAACCGCCGCCCGAAAAATTCGGGCATGGTCGCGCTGTTCAGATGCTGGGTCATGATGCGCGTGCGCCTGCCCAGGATGACCCATGCCAGCATAGAACCGACCAGGGCGTTTCCAATGCCGATCCATGTGGAAGCAACGCCGTATTTCCAGCCGAACTGGCCGGCGTAGCCTACAAAGATAACGGCGGAAAAATAGGAGGTGCCATAGGCAAATGCAGTCAGCCAGGGGCCGACGGAGCGCCCGCCCAGCACGAAGCCATTCACATCCGTTGCATGTTTGCGGCAATAAAAGCCGATAGCAATCATAACAGAAAAAAAGATAATCAGCATTGCAAATTTCAGTATCATAATATCCACCTCTTTGTTGTTTGGTTTTATCCTCGGTTTTGGGCTGCCACAAGGCTGTTGCCGCAATATTTTTCCCTGAGTTTCGTTTTCTCGATCTTGCCGGTAGGATTTCTTGGAATGTCCGCAAAAATAATTTTATGCGGGCGTTTATAACGTGGAAGTTTCCGGCAGAAATTGTTAATTTCATCTTCCGTGCAGGATGTATCTGGTTTCAGTTCGATAATGGCGGCCGTAATTTCCCCGAGGCGCCGGTCAGGAAGCCCGATCACGGCTACGTCATGGATGGCGTTATAATTGCGGAGAAAATCTTCGATCTGGACGGGGTAAATATTTTCCCCTCCGCTGATAATGACATCTTTTTTGCGGTCTACCAGGAAAATAAACCCGTCCTCGTCTTCCTGGGCCATGTCGCCGGTATAAAGCCAGCCGTCTTTGGAAAGGACTTCCGCAGTGGCCTGTTCGTCGTTATAATAGCACGTCATGACGCCGGGGCCTCTGACGGCCAATTCGCCGACTTCGCCTTTGGAAACGGTTTCTTTCTGCTCATTGACGATCTTGGTTTCCCAGCCGTAACCAGCTTTTCCGATTGCCCCCACTTTATGGATGTTTTCCACGCCGAGATGGACGCAGCCGGGACCGATGGATTCGCTCAGGCCGTAATTGGTATCATAAGCATGATGGGGAAAATAGGTCTTCCAGTGCCGGATCATGCTGGGAGGGACGGGCTGGGCGCCGATATGCATGAGCCGCCATTGGGAAAGCTCGTAATCTTCCAGCTTTATTTTGCCGCTGTCCAGGGCTTCCAGAATATCCTGCGCCCAAGGGACGAGCAGCCATACGATCGTGCATTTTTCTTTGGAAACGGCATCCAGGATATATTCCGGCTTTGTCCCTTTTAAAAGGACAGCTTTTCCGCCGGAAAGAAGGGAGCCGAACCAATGCATTTTCGCCCCCGTATGGTACAAGGGAGGAATGCATAGGAAGATGTCTTCTTTCGCCTGACCGTGATGGTTCTGCTCTACGAGGCAGGAATGCATGAGGCTTTCGTGGTTATGTAAAATGGCTTTCGGAAAGCCGGTCGTGCCGGAAGAAAAATAGATGGCGGCATCATCCTGGTCAGTCAGTTCGATGGAAGGAGACTGGCTGGAGCAGTTGGCAGTTAAAGAATTATAATCCTCCGCAAATGTAGGGCAGTTGTCCCCCACATAAAGAAGAAGCTTATTTTTGGTGATAGAGTCTGCGATTTCCTCCACCCGGCCGATAAATTCCGGGCCGAATACTAATATATGAACTTCTGCCAGATTGACGCAGTATTCGATTTCTTCCGGCGTATAGCGGAAATTGAGGGGGACGGCTAGGGCTCCAGTCTTTAAGATGCCGAAATAGATCGGCAGCCATTCCAGGCAGTTCATCAGCAGGATGGCCACCTTATCTCCCTTTTTGATCCCTTTTCCGAGAAGAAGGTTGGCAAAACGGTTTGCTTTTTCATTGAATACGTTCCATGTGATCTCCCGGCGGTAATGGGAGAGGGGGCTTGGCTCCATCAGTTCATATTCTTTCCATGTGACGCGGCGTACTTCTTTGACTTCCGGGTTGATTTCCACCAGGCAGATGTCGTCGCCCCATTTTTTGCAGTTTTCTTCTAATAAATTTGTAATTGGCATGTTGTTGGTTCTCCGTTTTCGTACAAAATTTTTCGCGCTTTAACGCATTGCGCCGATAAAGTAAATGATACAATATTTAGGTGGGAAAGTCAAGATTCAGACAACAAGCAGACTTGACACAGATATAAGGAAATGATATATTATGAAATAAATAATATATTTAAAACATAGAACAGGAAACAGAGTAGGAGGATATAGCATGAGGAAAAGTCTGAACCCTAGAATTGAAATGTTCAGCCCATTTAAAGTACCGTTTACAGCAGGGGGTAGAAGTAAAGCCGGAAGTAGTAAAATCACGAAATATGTGATCGTATCATCGGATGTAGTGGAGTATATGAAGGATAATAGCACTAAGATTGTAGCAAAATGCACGCCATGCCAGTGTTGTGCATGTAGATAGCAGCTATGGGAATGATAAAATGCAGCATTCCGTTGAATGTCCAATTGGAGATAACATATGGTTGTAACAATCACTGTATTTTCTGTTATAACTCAAAGTTGCTGCAAAAAGAGGCGGAATTAGATACACAAGAAGCCATTTCCGTTATTAGGGAGATGGCTTCTTGTGGTGTATTGTCAGTTAATTTTAACGGCGGGGAGCCTTTAAGCAGAGAAGATTATTTTGATATTGTGGAAGAAGCTGACAGGCAGGGATTGGATATCCATATGAATACGAATGCCAGTTTGGTTGATGTTTTTACCGCGCGTATGGTGGCGAAATATTTTCCAAGCGTATGTGCAACTATTTTGTCTGGCAGAGAGGAAGTCCATGACTTGTTGAGCGGACGAAAAGGAGCCTTTGCAGATGCCCTGGCAGGGATTCACAATCTTCAGGATCAGTCGGTGTATGTTGCGGCAAATATTATGTTGTCGAAAAGAAATTTATCCGATGCGGAAGAAACTTTTGGCTTGATAAGGAATTGCGGGATACGTTCTGTGCTGGTTACGAGGTATGTTCCCTGCGGCGGCAATGATGGTATCTTACATATTTCGGATCAGGAGTTTTTGGATGCGGTGAGTTCCTTATATGCTTATAACGATAGGTACAAGTGTTTTGATAGAATTGCGTTTCCACAGCCTTTTAAGCTGTGCCATGCGCCGAAGGAGTTATGCGGAAAGATTGCGGAAAGCAATATCGCATGTAATATAGGGCTTTGTACGGCTTCCATCAGTCCAAACGGGGATCTGACACCCTGCAATCTGGTAAAAGAGCCGGTATTAGGAAATCTGAGAAAGGCTTCTTTTTTTTCTTTATGGTCAAAGTTTGAAGGAAGCAAATTCTGCATGGAGCAACATTTGACGCAAAAATGCGTTTCATGTCCGCAGATTATGAACTGCGGCGGTGGATGCAAAGGGTATAACGATGCGATAAGAAAGGAATAAGATTGGCTATGACATATGAATATTTGAGGGATGTAACGCCTTTGTTGATGCAAGTGGAATTAACGGAGGCATGCAATCTAAGGTGCAGGTTTTGTTATAATTCCCAGCAGCCCAGATATAATAAACGAATTTTTGAAATGCTGGAAAAGCTGGCAGAACAAGGAGTCATGCAAGTGAATCTGACAGGCGGCGAACCATTGGCACACCCGCAGTTTTTTGAGATTCTGGAGAAGGCATGTTCCTTGTTCCCGAATGTGGTTATTTTGTCTAACGGGTCGCTTATGGATCAAGGCGCATTGGAAAAAATCCACCAATATGATGTGACCAGTGTAAATATATCCGTACATGGTGATAAGAAGACGCATGAAGAACTGACGCAGGTGGATGGAAGCTATGATGCATCTATTAATGCCATTAAGTATTATCTTGAGAAGAAAAAGATACTGGTTGCCAGCAATTTTGTTTTAAACGGCGGGAATTTCCATATGCTGGAACCTACGATTAAGGAAATGGGAAGAATCGGCCTCGAATATATGACGATTACAAGATTTATTCCGGTAGGAATCGGCAGCGGGGCAAAAGAACTGGTGCTAAGAAACGAGCAGCTGGTGGAAGCTTTTCGGATTGTGTATGAACATAATCGTTCCGGACAGGCTCCCCATATTGAATTTGCCGAGGCGACTCCGTTCTGTGCATTGCCAAAGGAACTGCAAAGCGTGGCAAATTGTTGTTCTTATGGTTATGACAGATTTTATACGGATGTCACCGGCGAGCTGATGGTATGCGGACTTTCCAGAATAAAATTGGGCGGAAATATACTGGATAAGACGATTAATGAGATCAAAAGAGATTCGGAAGTTTTTCAGGCATTTGCGGCAAATGAGCATGTTTCCGAAAAATGCAGGAAGTGTCCGACTTTTGATTTGTGCCATGGGGGATGCAGGGCAGCGGCATTATCAAACGGCGGCTGGAAAGGGACAAAGGATCCCGACATGAAAGCGTGAGAAGGAGGACGGACAGTGGATATTCAGAAGGAAACAATACCAAAGATTCATGAGAATGTGAAAGCGAGAAAAGAACAGTTCGGGCTGCTGCTCGTATCGAAAAGGACGCCTATTCTGGCACTGAATGATGATTCCAGGGTGATTTGGGAATGCTTTGACGGGGTAAGCACAGTGGAGGAAATCGCGTCCAGGCTGAAAGAGGAAACGGAGGAGGATTTGGAACAGACGATAGAAACAGTGAAATGTTTTGTCGAAAGCTGTTATGATTTGGGCTTGATTGAGATTTAAACCAAGAATGGGAAAGAATGATAAATGGGGAAAAAGTTATGGGGAATGAAAAAAAGATACAAAAAAATGATGGTTATAAAAGAATACTGAGAATAAACGATAGTATTGGGCTGGAAAAGAAGCATGAAGCGATCGGGGAGTTTCAAGCATCTTTTTTCAGGGATAATTATTATACGGCTTTTGCTTTGACAAGGAAAGTGCTGGAGCGCGGCCAAAAAATGAAGGAGGAGCGAAAGGGAGAGCAGGAATGGAGTGCTGCGGGCCAGGAAAAGTTGTATAATATCATTACATTCTGCGGGGAACGGGGAAGCGGGAAGACTTCGGTGATGGATTCGGTTGTCAGGGTGTTATGCTGCAGTTCCAATTCCCGTGATTATAAAGGCTTTTTCGAAGGGTATGAGAAGAATGAAAACAATGGAGCGGAATTAAAGGAAAGCCAATTAACGGAATTGTTAGATGCCTACGAATTTATTTGTATGGATATGATTGATGCGTCTTTACTGGAAGAAAAAGAAGAAATATTGGATGTTATTTTGTCAAAGATGCTTCAGAAAGTTCGAATGAATGCAAGAAGATTCACTAAAAGTTCCTTATGGGGAATGGAGCAAGACAATATTTGCAGCAAGGAAGATATTTATCGGAAATTTGAAACTATTTACCAGAATAAGCTTCAATTTCAACGCAGGATGGACAAGAAGTATGAAACCGGGGAGTCTTCCATGGAAAAGCTGGGGGAATTGGCGGGGAGCATGAATATTCGGGAAAAAATGAAGAATTTGGTCTCTGAATATTTGGATCTGTTATGCGAAGATAAAAGCAAAAAGAAATGCCTGGTAATCAGTATAGATGATCTGGATATGCATGGAAATGCATATGAAATGTTGGAACAGCTGCATCGCTACCTTATGATTCCCGAGGTGGTTATTTATTTGACGGTTTCGGAAAGAGAGATTCAATCGGTTTGCAAAAAGCATTTCGAGCAGTTTTATGAGAGTCCTGGCGAATTGGCAATGTCATATTTGGAAAAGGTGCTTCCATATTCCAGAAGGATTTATCTCCCCGCGACATTCAGCGGCGATTTTTTTAATGTGGTAGCCGGAGAGGATTCTAACATGGAGGGCTACCCGGTAAAAAGATTCCTGCTGCGGGAGATTATGCGGAAAACAGGGGTGTTTTACGATGGATGCGGTGGGGAAACTCATTTTTATGAAATTGAAAATCTGAGGACTTTAATCAATACTTATTACCTGTTAGACGGAATGAAGGAGTACGGGGCGGAAGGACGGCTGGAGCAAGGAAAGAAAGTATTGAAAGACAACTTGAAATTGCTGGATTTGAATTTTGAAAAATTGCGAAGCAATGTTGTGGGGAGAATGGCGACCCAAAAATTGGACAGCCCGAAGCAGAGGGAAATTTTCCGCAAATATTATAAAGAAGATTTTTCCAGCAATGGAGAATATCTGGTAAGGGAAATTGCAAAAATTATGGAGGATGATGTTCCTGATTATAATTATGGGGAATTGCTGGGATCATTGGATGCACTTGGCAGGAAATACCAGGAATTCAAGCCGTTGATTCAATGTGTATTGGCATTGGCTACGATCGAATTGACGCAGAACTATCTTTATGCGTTTGTGGAAAAGGATAGGAATTCACAGAAAAAATGGAATGAGTATATATCAGGGTCTGTGATCGGAAGCTGGGGAAATCAAATGCTTCCGAAAGTAGAAACGGAGGAAGGAAAATTTGCAGAGGCCGCTTATATAAGAGAGAAGAAGATTGGTATATCGATTCCTATAGATATTCCGGAAGCAGTCCTGGGGAATTGGCAAGAAAGCGTATCTTCAGAAAAAAGACGACAGATCTGTGAATGGTTGATTAATGAAAAAAACATGATAGAAACGATAATATTGGTCATGTCATTTTTTACTGAGAAACCGAATATATGTTTGGAAAACCCAGAGAACCCAGAAGAATTGGATAAGAAGGTATTATTGAGGATGTCAGGAGAAAAATGTACGTTTGATCTTCTGGGTTTTGCAATTAACAGCATGCATTGTAGGGAATTTATCGAAGAGATAGAAGAAAAGCTTGCAGAGGCAATGGGGGCATATATAGATTCTGATCATTCATTTGAACATAAGAATGAAAAAGACAAGACAAGAGAAGATTTGAAGCAAAAAATCAAGAGTTGTTCTATCATCGAAGAGTATGAAACATGGGATAAAGAATATATAGGAGCGGCGCTTCCAATATATAGCTTGGATATTATGTACCATATTCTGAAGCGGACAAAAAAGAAAATGAGAAAAAAATTCCCCCGGGAAATTAAGAAAGAATGTTTTCTGTCTGCAGTACAGAGATTTTACGTTTTTCTGGGAGATTTACTGGCGGAAGAAGATATATTTTATGGCCGGCGCGACGAAAGAGAGAATGGAAACGTGACCATAGTAAAAATGAAGAATCAGTATACTGATTTCTATGGTGCGTTTTTGGAAAATCCGTTTATAAAATATTTTGTCAAAGAAAAGAAAAAAGAAACGGATCAGATGGCAGTGTTTCCTTCAGCATTAGAAACAGGACAGGATTTGGAAGCTGAAAAAGAGACGATAGAAATAAAACCAGGCCCGACAGAAGAGCAGACGGATTTGTTACCAGCATTATTTCATGAATTGTTTGGGAAATTGCCTGACCAGCTGCTTTATAATCAGATAAGCCGGTGACATAAAGGAACAGGAGAGAAAGGGGATAGCAGATGGATAATCTGGAAAAAGCGATTCTTGTTTTGTTCCGGCATGTTCCGGCGCAGAAGGTGATAGAAGAAGAAATTTCTTCAACAGATATTACATACAAGGATTTTGTCCGGCTGATGAAGATCGCTTCGGAGGGATACAGCGAGACGGAACTGGGGAATCTTTACCATTATTTGACGTGCAGCTTTGTGGATGAGCTGCACGGTGCGGAGTATGGGAGAAATGGAAAAGAGAGCCTGGATGTATTTGGGCTGCTTCGGCATTATGCGGAGTGGGTTTTGACCGAACAGGACGGGGAGATCGTATGTGAATATTGCAAGTTTCTTCATTGGAGAAAGGCTACGGAGTCCTTAGGCGAGGATTTGTTAGCTGCTTGTTTTATAGCATCAAAGAAGAGAGAAAATGCAAGGGAATGCGCCGACCTGGATTGGAAAGCTTCCATTACGCATAATAATTGGGAACTTCATAAGATTCTGGAACAGGGAATGGCAGAGAACCATTCGCATTTAAAAGGAACTTCCCCTATATTTCCATTGACTTGGATCAGCTTGATGAACAACTTGTATCTGGATGGCGAATATGCGGATATCCAAAGGATAGAGGAAAACAGGCGCAAGATCGGTGCCAATATTTATTATGGTTATCAGGAAGAGAGTCTGTCCGTACAGCTGCTGCAGGCAGCATGCCTCCGATACATGATGTTTCGCGCGGTTTGCTGTGTCCTGTGGGAAGAAGGAGTTTCAAAGGAACTGGCCAAACAATGTGAAGAATATTGTGCAGCGCTAAAGAATCCGAAATATCTATATGGAATAAAAGAAGATTTGTCGGTCAGTATTATGGATGGACAGAACGTGTTGAGGGATCGAATACTTCCGGATTATGCGATGGCAGGGGTTTTGAGGGAGAAAGGGGATCTGGATGACAGGACTGCCGTTTTCCAGGGAGAACGGTGGCTTTTCTATCATTTCTTTTCCGGGATTTTTTCTAAGACAAAATTATATGCCTATCGGGATTGGTTTTATGCATATCTCTTAATAAAAGAAAATTTCAGGGTAGAATTTGTTCAGGGAAATAAGGATGTTGGATTTGAAAATTTCCGCATTTACGAAGGACGCAAGGATATTTTTCTGGAGAACAGTTTTTTTAAAAAGGAATTGGTCAAAAAAGCGATTGAAGCATGTTTTGCAGAGAGCAGGGCTTCAGTGATGGAAACGAGGATTGCCCCAAAGAGATCAGCGGAAGAATATAGCAGATTTATGCGGGAAGTAGACGGTTGGTTTTCCAATAAAAAAACATATCATCACCGCCTTTTTTATGTGGTACATTTCATAAAGGGGCCGGATTCTGCTAAGAATGATGAGTTTGTCGCTTGCCGGCACAGCAAAAACCGTGCGGAATATAAAGAACAGGCGCTTTGCCTGGCCCGGTTTCGGGAAGAATATCCCAATGAGGCGATGCGCATTCGGGGAATTGATGCCGCCAATATGGAGATTGGATGCGGGCCGGAGGTATTTGCACAGATTTTCCGATATCTGTCAGACCATAAGGTATTTTTGGAAATGGAAACAGAACGAAAGGTGCCGCAATTAAAGAAGACATATCATGTGGGAGAAGATTTTTTGGATCTCGCCAGCGGACTTCGTGCCATCGATGAGGCAGTTCATTTCCTTGAAATGAGATGCGGCGACCGCCTTGGGCATGCCATTGCGCTGGGAATAGACGCGAATGACTGGTATCGAAGCAAAAATGATCGAATTTTATTGGCACAGCAGGAATATCTGGATAATGTTGCATGGATGTACCATATGGCAGTGTCCTGCCACATGGATGATAAAGAAAGTGTGCTGAGCTTTTTAAGAGAAGAGTATGAATATTATTTTCAGATGATTTATCGGAATGCGATGGATCAGAGGATGTTGGATTATATAAGCCAAATGGCAAGGAAATATTACAAGGGTACGGAATGGGAAAAGTATTATAGCGACAGACCGTATGATTTTTCGATTGAAAATTATTATATGGCCTGGGAATTGCGGGGGGATGACCCGGACTTGTACAGCGATGGATTCTTTGCAAATAATAGTATAGTTGGATATAGATACCAATCCTTTTCTTATTATGCCATAAACAGGAATTTCCCGGAAAAGCAGAATAAGCGTTATCTTCAGGAGGCGGCATTGCTGTATTATTATTATCATTATAACAGGGGTGTACGCAGGGAAGGCAGAAAAATCATAGAAAAAAAGGTTGACAGGGCTTATGTTCATTGTGCCGGGCTGATCCAGCGCGAGCTTCAAAAAATAGTGGCCGCAAGAGGGATCGGCATTGAAACGAATCCGTCTTCGAATAAATTAATAGGCACATTCGGGCGTTATGATAAACACCCCATTTTGAATTTTTACAATAAAGGCTTGATCGAAGAGGGCGAAAAGCTGCGGGATTGCCCTCAACTGAGCGTTTCCATTAATACGGATGATGCTGGTATTTTCAGTACATCTTTGGAAAATGAATATGCTTATATGGCGTTGGCTCTTGAAAAAGCAAAGGATGAACAGGGAAATCCATTATATAAAAGAAGAAATATTTATGAGTGGCTGGATAACATTCGGATGATGGGAATGCGGCAGGCTTTTCTTGGCGAAGAAGAAATGAAAAAGGCGATGAAAGAATGGACGGATGACAGAAAGCGTAAGGAGACATTGGAATATGATTCACTTGATCATTCCTCCGATATCGGATTGTTTTATGCCGACTTTAGGGGTGGCTCAGATTGCAGGGTATTTAAAGGATAACGGTATCGCATGTAAGGCGTATGACGCCAGTGCAGAGTTAATGCATATTCTCTTGGAAGGCTGGAAAGACCAGAAAGAGATATCTTCTGATGAAAAAGAAAACGGCGGCTATACCTATAAAAATATAGCGGAATGCCTGAATTGGTATTCAGATAGAAGCAAAAATCTGAAGATTGCGATGGATGATTTCCAGACGGGTTTTTCCTGGAGGGAATTGGACAAGCTTCAGGAATATGTAGAACAGGAAGATGATTTTGCAAGGAAATTGGAGAAGTTATCTTTTCTTCATGAGAAGAATCCTGAAACAGGAGGAGAAGAATGGTATGGTTTTTCCATATCTTATGATTGCCAGGTAATTCCTGCCATGCGTCTGGCACACATATTAAAGAAAAAAAAACCTGAAGCAAAAATCGGCATCGGGGGATCGCTGTTATACAATTATGAAAATGATTTTTATAAATTGGTTCATATGACGGACTGGGTTGATATGCTGATGGTCGGAGCCGGGGAAGAAGTCTGGAAGTATATAGGAGTAAAAAGGATAGAAGAACTGGACAGCCTTTCGGGAATAGAAGTCAGCCATATGCAGGGGAAATATATGATTGACACACGGAAGAGAAAAACGAAGCCGATCGTATATGAGCCTGATTTTTCGGATTTTCGTTTTGAATATTATCCGTCCGGGGAGAAGGCATTCCCATATATGATTAAAGACAGATGCTATTATGGGAAATGTCATTTTTGCAATGGGGATAAAGTGGAGGAACAGAGCCTTGCCAAAGATATAGAAATTGCGTTTGGAAAAATGCACGAAATTGCAGAAATTACGGGAATCCATAACGTTTATATTGTTGATGCCGCCTTGTCTCCAGTGGATTTAAAAACAATTGCTAATTTGCCGGACATGGGGCTTCAATGGATAGCAAATGGCCGGTTTGAAAAAAATCTGACAGATGAGGAATTAATTGCGGCGATTGCACAAAAAGGATGTGTGATGTTACGGTTTGGCTTGGAGTCGGCTTCACAGAAAATTTTGGATTATATGAATAAAGGTACGAAAGTGGATGTTGCAGAAAAAATTTTAAATCTGGCAGCGAGGTATGGAATCAGAAACCATGTGTACCTTATGTTTGGTTATCCAGGGGAAACGAAAGAAGACAGGGAGATGACGATTGAGTTTGTAAAACGGAACCGAATGGCTATTTCTTCTTATTCTGTTTCACTGTTCCAGCCAATTCCCGGAACGAAGGTGTATCAGGAACTTTTAGAAAAAATAGGAAGGGATGAAGATATTTATGAACGCATGATTGAGTTCATCTATAAGGACGAATATTATTATGCGGAGATTTATCAGGATATTTCCAGATTAAATGATGTCTTGCGCGGTTATGCAAAAACCAATGTCGAATATTATTCTGCTAATATTTTTAATCAGTTCGCTGATGGAGAAAGGAAAGGGGCGGAAAAAAATTTTGACAGAAAAGATCATATTATGACAAAAGAAGAAATTCAGAAGGAGATCAGTATTCAATTTTTGCCGGAAAATAAGTTGTGATCGGATAGGGAGGAGAACATATGAATGGAATTTCGATGTATGGCTGCAGGGAGAATAATCTGAAGAATGTGGATATTACGATACCTTATTCAAAAATTGTATGCTTTATCGGCGTATCGGGTTCTGGTAAGTCAACATTGGTTTTCGACACCTTATACGCAGAGGGAAAAAGAAGGTATATAGAATCCTTGGGTGTCAACGAAGCATATTATTTATCTAAAATAAAAAAGCCGGAAGCGGATCATTTTGTTGGCGTGCCTCCGGCAATTGCGTTAGTGCAAAGCAGGACGAATCGGAATCCAAGAAGTACGGTAGGAACGATCTCCCAGATTTCTTATTATCTCCAAGCATTATTTTCTTCCTGCGGCCAGAAGCCGGAATGGATGCATAAGGAGCTTACTCCATCTATGTTCAACCTGAATTCACCCCAAGGGATATGTCCTGAATGCGAGGGGAATGGGGAAATTATGGAATTTGATGAGACATTGATCTGGCCAGACCAGGAATTATCGGTTGCCAGGGGAGGATTAAAGCTGGGGGGAGCCAAACAGGGAACGACTAAGTATACATTTTTGGATTCTTTCCTAAAGCAGTATGGATGCAATATTGATACACCGATTAAAGAGTTTCCCAATGAGTTAAAAGTGGCGCTTTTGTTTGGTCAGAAAAAGAATAGAAGATTTAAGCTGGAATATCCCGGAATTATAAATGACAGCGAAAGGCTTTATAAAACGACGAAGAGCATAGCGGTGAAAGAAGATCTGGAACATTTTATGAAAAAGATGCCGTGCGAAAGCTGCGACGGAACGGGGTATTCTCCCGATATACTGGAAGTTGCAATCGACGGGAAAAATATTGATTATTATATGAATTTGAGCATGGACGAGCTTGCGTATTTTTTTGAAAATTATAGTTTTCATGACCAACGGGATCTTATGTGGGGGCAGATAAAAAATACATTTTTAAGGAATCTGCATCAATGTATAAATCTTGGGATTGGTTATTTGTCGTTGGGCAGAAAAGCGACTACATTATCAGGAGGAGAAGTACAGAGGCTAAAAATAGCGGCGCAGATATCAAGCGAAATTTCAGGAGTCGTTTATGTGCTGGATGAACCTTCATCGGGACTGCATGCTTCCGATATTGGAAAAGTGCTGGACGCAGTAAAAATGCTGAATTGTACAGGAGATAAGAATACGGTCGTCCTGGTGGAACATACCGCCAAACTTATAAAAGCATCGGATTATATTTTTGAGGTGGGTCCTGGAGCGGGCGAACAAGGCGGTGAGATTATTGCCCAAGGGACGGTAGATGAAATATGCGGAAATAAAGCATCCATTTCGGGAAAATATCTGACTGGGGAATGCATAGCAGGTATGCCGGAACTTTCCCATACATTTAAACCGAATGGAATAATCAGGCTGCATCATGTGACAGCTAATAATTTGAAAAATATATCTGTGGATATTCCATTGGGAGGGATGGTCTGCGTGACGGGAGTTTCAGGTTCGGGAAAAACATCGCTTATTTTTGACTCTTTTTACCAGAGCATATACCATAAAAGAAATATCGGGCTGGAGAATATAGAAGGGAGGGAAAATATAAAAAAAGTAATTTTATGCGATCAGTCTTCTATTGGAAAGTCATCCAGGTCTTGTCCCGTGACATATCTTGATTTGTATGAGCCGATTCGAAAATTGTTTGCAAAGCAGGAATTGGCGAAAAAGAGGAAATATAAGGAAACGCATTTTAGTTTTAATGTGGCTGGGGGAAGATGTGAGGCATGCAAAGGAGAAGGCGCATTGAAAGTCAGTATGGGTTTCCTTCCCGATATGACAGTGATATGCGACCAATGTGAAGGCAGGAGATTTAAAAAAGAAACTCTGGAAATTAAGTATAAAGGTAAGTCCATTTATGATGTGCTGGAGATGAGCGTATCGAATGCAAAAGATTTTTTTGAAGAGGAAAAAGGAATTTGTTCAAAATTGGAGGCAATGGAAAAAGTCGGCTTGGGCTATCTGAAGTTGGGCCAGCCCACATCCACGCTTTCAGGGGGCGAATCACAAAGGCTGAAATTAGCGGCTGAAATTGCAAAGGCGTATTCCAAAGGAACCTTGTTTATTTTTGATGAACCGACCAAAGGGCTACATTTTGAGGATGTCAAACAGTTGCTGAAGGTAATGAAAGAATTGGTCAGGATAGGAAATTCTCTTTTGGTTGTGGAACATAATTTGGATGTGATCGTATCCTGCGACCATATTATTGATATTGGGCCGGGTGCAGGAAGATTTGGGGGGAACATTGTAGGCGAAGGAACACCTATGGAAATTGCAAAGTTGGAAACGCCTACAGGAAAGGAAATCAGGGAGTATTTTCAGGCATGCGGAGCGATGAATAATTTTCGTTGATATAAGGAGCGTTGAAATGTGTTTGTTCAACGCTCCTTTTTCCTGAAGTTTTTTAAAATAATCATATTTTTTTCTGGTAATAATGCTCCAAAGCCTGGATCATCTGGTAAAGCGCCATGGCAATGATGCAGAGGATCATGATGGATGTGATGACCATGTTAAGCTGGAAGACCTGCGACCCATAAATAATCAAATACCCGAGTCCCCTGCGGGCGGCGAGGAACTCGCCGATAACCACTCCTACCAAGGCCAAGCCGATATTTACCTTCATATTACTTAAAACCGTAGGGATAGAACCGGGAAGCACCACTTTCAGGAAAGCATTTCTTTTGTTTCCGCCCAGCGTATAGATCAGCTTGATCTTTTCTTCATCCACTTGCCTGAACCCGGTATAGAGGTTAATGATGGATCCGAATATGGCGACAGAAATTCCTGCTACAATAATGGTATTGATTCCGGTTCCCAGCCATACAATGAATAAGGGGGCAAGAGCGGATTTGGGCAGACTGTTTAAAACAACCAGATATGGTTCCAGTATTTCGGAACATCTGGCCGAATACCATAAAAGGGTGGCGGATAACATTCCGATCAAAAGAACAAGCAGGAAGCTGGCGACGGTTTCCAGAAGGGTGATTCCGGTATTCGTAAAGAACGTGCCGTCTTTCACCATATCCCAAAAACATAAAGCAACCCGGCTCGGGCTGCTGAAAAAGAATGCATCGATATATCCCATATAGGCAGCCAATTCCCAGACGGCGAGGAAAAGAACAAAAATCAGAAGCCGTACGGCGACTACAAGGCGGTGGTGACGCAGCTGGGCGTGTTCATATTTTTCCTGGTTAGTCAGAGTCCGGCCGGGCGATTTGCGGGAGTTGTATATAGTTTTCATCAGAAATCTCCTTCCATAATTGATTAAAGTATCCCTGGTATTCCGGAGCATTCCGGGAAGCGAGGGGGGAGTTGCCGGAAATGGTCAGGTGGATCGGAATATCGCATTTGATACAAGCGGGACGTTTGCTGAGAACGAGAATGCGGTCGGCAAGGCTGATAGCCTCCGAGAGATCGTGGGTTACGAGGATTGCTGTTTTTTTTGTGGAACGTATAATATTGCAGATATCGGAGGAAACGGAAAGCCTTGTCTGGTAATCCAGGGCGCTGAAAGGTTCATCCAGCAAAAGGATATCCGGATCAAGGACAAGGGTGCGTATCAGCGCGGCGCGCTGCTTCATTCCTCCTGACAGTTCCCCGGGTTTTTTGTCCTTGAACTTATATAGCCCATAGTCTTTGAGAAGCTTTATGGCTCGTTCTTTTTTTTCAGGAGTAAGCTGGTGGTTAATTTCCAATCCCAGGATAACATTGCGGTAAATGGTACGCCATTCGAAAAGATGGTCGTGCTGGAGCATGTATCCGATTCTGGGGCAGCATTGCTTTTCCGTATTTTCTTCCAGAGCGGCTGAAAAATGGATTTCTCCGCTTTCCGGCGGAATCAGGCCGGCAATGATGGACAGAAGAGTGGACTTGCCGCAGCCGGAAGGGCCGACGATCGCCAGGAATTCTCCTTTATTTACATGGAAGGATATATGGGATAAGGCATCGGTTTCGCCTTTTGGGCTGTGGTAGGAATAGCAGATATCATTTAATTCCAATATCGGGTTTGTCATAAGATTCCTCCAACTTCATATATGTTCATTATATGATGAGGGAAGAAAAATGGTGTGAATTGTAATAATTAAGCGAAGGGTTTATCGAATACCGCCAAGAAAATCGTTTCCCGCCCGCATCCATCCCATCCCTTTCCCGTTTCCTTCCGGCTCTGCCGTACTGTGTTTCCAGCCTTCGCAAACCGTTTTCCTTGCAGTTCCCTTGGAAAAGATTGAAAAAGCGGAAAAAATATGGTAGTATCTAATATCAGATTGGATGGATTTGGAGGATGATATTATGGCACAGCTTTGGGGCGGGCGTTTTACGAAGGAAACGGACCGATTAGTATATAATTTTAACGCATCCATTTCTTTTGACAGAAAATTATTTGAAGAGGATATTGAAGGCAGCATAGCCCATGTGGTCATGTTGGAAAAGCAGGGTGTTTTGTCGGAAGAGGAGAAAAATGCGATTGTCAAAGGTCTGACCGGGATTCGGGAGGATGTAAACTGCGGGAAGCTGGAGATTACGGAGGAATATGAAGACATTCATAGTTTCGTAGAAGCGAATCTGACAGAGCGGATCGGGGATGCGGGAAAAAAACTGCATACGGGCAGGAGCCGAAACGATCAGGTTGCTTTGGATATGAAGCTATATATAAGAAAAGAAGTGATCCATACGGCAGAAGAGCTGGAAGAACTGCTGGGCGTGCTGCTGGAAGTGATGGAAGGGAACCTGGACACTTATATGCCGGGATTTACCCACCTTCAGAAAGCGCAGCCCGTTACGCTGGCCCATCATATGGGGGCGTATTTTGAGATGTTCCGCCGGGATCATTTGAGGATGCGGGATATTTATGCCAGGATGAATTACTGCCCTCTGGGAGCCGGAGCGCTGGCGGGGACAACCTATCCGCTGGATCGGAGATATACGGCATCTTTGCTTGGGTTCGAGGGACCTTCTTTAAACAGCATGGATTCTGTGGCAGACAGGGATTATATTATTGAGTTCCTTTCCGCCTTATCTACGGTTATGATGCATTTAAGCAGGTTCTGTGAGGAAGTCATTATATGGAACTCCAATGAATACCATTTTGTAGAGATTGATGATGCCTATTCGACAGGGAGCAGCATTATGCCCCAGAAAAAAAACCCTGATATCGCGGAGCTGGTCCGCGGAAAGACCGGGAGGGTATATGGAGCGCTGACAGCAATTTTAACAGTAATGAAGGGGATCCCGCTGGCGTATAATAAAGATATGCAGGAGGATAAAGAACTTACTTTTGACGCGATCGATACCGTAAAAGGATGCCTTGCCCTGTTTACAGGGATGCTGCGGACGATGAAATTCCATAAAGAAGCGATGGCGGCGAGCGCCATGAACGGCTTTACGAACGCTACGGATGCGGCAGACTATCTGGTGGGAAAAGGGGTTCCTTTCCGGGATGCCCATGGAATTATAGGACGGCTTGTCTTATACTGCATTGATAAGAATACATGCATCGATGCGCTGTCGATGGAAGAGCTGAAAGCGATCAGCCCGGTGTTTGAGGAAGATATTTATGATGCCGTAAGTTTGAAAAGCTGTGTGGAACGGCGGCTGACGATCGGTGCGCCCGGCAGGGGAGCGATGGAAAAAGTAATTGGCATTTATAAAGAATATTTAGATAACAGCTGGTTGAAGGAACAATATAACTAAAATTGGAAGAAAGACGAGGAGTACATGATGAGCGAAAAATTAAAAGTAGGCATTTTAGGCGGAACTGGCATGGTAGGGCAGAGATTTATTGCTCTGCTGGAAAACCACCCCTGGTTTGAAGTGACGACAATCGCGGCGAGTCCCCGTTCTGCGGGAAGAACTTATGCCGAAGCGGTGGAGGGCAGATGGAAAATGACATCGCCCATGCCGGAAGCAGTAAAAGACATTGTGGTGATGAATGTCAATGAAGTGGAAAAGGTGGCCGCGCAGGTGGATTTCGTATTCAGCGCGGTGGATATGTCGAAGGATGAGATTAAGAAGATAGAGGAGGAGTATGCCAAAACGGAAACTCCTGTGGTATCCAATAACAGTGCGCACAGATGGACAGAGGATGTACCTATGGTCGTGCCGGAAATCAATCCGGAACATATGAAGGTGATCGATTTCCAGAAAAAGAGGCTGGGAACCCAGAGGGGATTTGTTGCAGTGAAGCCGAACTGTTCGATCCAGAGCTATGCGCCGGTTCTTACCGCGTGGAAAGAGTTTGAACCGTACGAAGTGGTGGCGACGACTTACCAGGCAATTTCCGGGGCAGGGAAGACGTTTCAGGACTGGCCGGAGATGGAAGGGAATATTATTCCGTATATTGGAGGGGAAGAGGAAAAAAGCGAAAAAGAACCTCTGCGGATATGGGGAGAGATTAAGGACGGAGTAATTGTGCCGGCGGCAACTCCGGTCATTACCTGCCAATGCATCCGCGTGCCGGTTTTGAACGGACACACGGCCGCAGTTTTCGTGAAATTCAGGAAAAAGGCATCAAAGGAAGAATTGGTTGCAAAGCTCATTCAGTTCAGGGGAGTTCCCCAGGAACTGGAACTGCCGAGCGCACCCAAACAGTTTATCCAGTATTTGGAAGAGGATAACCGCCCCCAGGTAAGTCTGGATGTGGATTATGAACGGGGAATGGGCATCAGCGTGGGTCGGCTGAGGGAGGACAGTGTTTACGATTGGAAATTCGTAGGGCTTTCCCACAATACGGTCAGAGGAGCGGCCGGCGGCGCGGTGCTTTGTGCGGAACTGCTGACAGCACAGGGATATATTACGAAAAAATAAATGTCGGGAGACGTATGGAGAAGGACGGCTGAGAATGGATTTATTGAATACAGCGGGCAAAGAATTGAGCAATGACGAAAAAATGTTCCAAATGATATATGATATGTCGGACAGTGCATTTTTGTATGATAATTTTAAGGAAAAAACGGTGAAAACGGCAGGAAACTGGAATAAATTTTTTGATGTCGGACTGCATACGCCGGAGGAGCTTGAAAAAATCGGTCATTGCGTGGAAGAGGAATATGTCCCGCAGTTTAAAGAATTCTTATTTCCCGAAAAAAAAGGAATTCAAAAAGAAAATATGACAGTGCGCCTTCGGGACGGAAGAACCTGGCTGGAATGCGAAGCCGCAGTCATATATGATAAGAAGGGCAGCCCGAGGGATAAAATCCTTCGTTTTGAAGATATTACGAAATTCAAGCGACAGAATGAGGAATTAGTCTATCTGGCATATTATGACATGCTGACAGGGCTATATAACCGGAATTATTTTGTGCAGCTTTTAGGAAGATTTTTACAAAAAGCGGAAAAGGAAGGAAAGACCGTCGATGTCATGTTCATTGATCTCGATGATTTTCACAGAATTAATGACGGCCTGGGGATTGTGATAGGGGATGAGGTTGTCCAGCAGTTTGGACAGTATTTATCTTCTTTTGCCGGAAAAGATGTTATCGTATCGCATTTTAACAGCGATATTTATTGCCTTGCCCTTTATGGCTCCCATGGGACGGAAGAGACAGCGCAAGTTTACCGGGAGATAGGGGAGCGGATGGAAAAGCCGTTTGTACTGAGCGGCGGACAGGTGCTTTACATTACGGCGGGCATAGGGGTGGCATCATATCCGGAGGCATCGAAAAATGCTTTGGAGCTTATAAACTGCGCCGAAATCGTGATGCTGAAGGGAAAGGCGAGAGGAAAAGGTTCGATTCAATATTTTGATAAAGCAATCTTGAAAAATTTCCTGCAGGATATCGATATGGAAAACAAGCTAAAAGAGGCTGTTTTCCAGCAGAATTTTACGATTGCTTTCCAGCCGCAGTATCAGGCCGATAATAAGAGGCTGCGGGGAGTGGAGGCGCTGATCCGCTGGAAAGATAAAGAGGGGAATATGATCAGTCCTTCCATTTTTATCCCGATCGCAGAAAAAAATGGAACGATCATACCGATCGGGACGTGGGTGATGGAAGAAAGCGTTCGTATTTTCTCCGGGTGGAAGGAGAAATACCATCCATCCTTGATTTTGGCATTGAATATTTCTGCGATTCAATATAAGCGTAAGGATTTCGTGGGCAGTCTGATGGGAGTGCTGGGAAAATACCGGGTAGCGCCTTCCGAAGTGGAATTGGAAATAACGGAGAGCGTTCTGATCGATGATCTGGAAGAGGTGGCGAATAAACTGCATGTTTTAAAAGAACATGGCTTTAAGATTTCTTTGGATGATTTTGGGACAGGATATTCTTCTTTGTCCTATTTAAAAGGGCTTCCTATCGATACGCTCAAGATTGACAAGTCATTTATCGATACGGTGATTTCAGATAATAATACAAAAATTATTACGGAGTCCATCATTTATATGGTGAAGAGGCTTGGTTATGAAACGGTGGCAGAAGGCGTGGAGACAGAGGAGCAGTTTGAATATTTAAAATCTATCAAATGTGATAGTATCCAGGGGTATTTGCTGGGCAGGCCTATGCCGCCTGAACAAGTGGAGAATTTATTAAAAGAGGCGGCAGGGTAGAGGAAGGCTTTCATGAAATGGGAAAGAATTTATATATAGCGGAAAAACCGAGCGTAGCCAGAGAATTTGCGAAAGCGTTGAAATTGAATATGAGCAACAGGGACGGCTATATGGAATCCGAAGAGGCAGTTATCACCTGGTGCGTCGGGCATCTGGTGACGATGAGTTATCCGGAAGCATACGATGAAAAATACAAAAGATGGTCGTTGACCACGCTTCCCTTTATTCCGGATGAATTCAAGTACGAAGTAATAGAGAACGTAAAGAAACAGTTCGGAATCGTAAGCGGGCTTTTAAACCGCCCCGATGTCGGGATAATCTATGTATGTACGGACTCCGGGCGGGAAGGAGAATATATTTACCGTCTGGTGGAGCGCCAGGCAGGGGTGAAAGGGAAAAAGCGGAAACGCGTCTGGATTGACTCCCAGACGGAAGAGGAAATCTTAAGAGGGATACGCGAAGCCAAAGACTTAGAAGAATATGACAACCTTGGCGCGGCCGCTTATCTGAGGGCCAAAGAGGATTATTTGATGGGAATTAATTTTTCCCGTGTCCTCACCTTGAAATACGGCGGTTCCATTAAAAGCTACCTGAAGACGGACCGGGCGGTGATTTCGGTAGGACGGGTCATGACCTGCGTGCTGGGAATGGTAGTGAACAGGGAAAGGGAGATCAGGGAATTTGTCAAGACTCCTTTTTACAAAGTGTCCGCAAGGGTGGAAACGGGAGAAAAAGAGTTCGATTGCGAATGGAAAGCGGTGGAAGGAACGAAATATTATGCTTCGCCGCTGTTATATAAAGAAAACGGGTTCAAAGAGAGGAAAACGGCGGAAGAACTGATCGCCTGCTTGCAGATGGAGCCGCAGCCTTTGCCTGTGTTGGAAGCGGTGGAAAAGAAAAAGGAAACAAAGAACCCGCCGCTTTTATATAATCTGGCGGAACTGCAAAACGATTGCTCCAAATATTTTAAGATAAGCCCGGATGAAACACTGCGCATCGTGCAGGAATTATATGAAAAGAAAATGACGACTTATCCGAGAACCGATGCCAGGGTATTATCCAGCGCGGTGGCAAAGGAAATTTATAAGAATATAAGCGGCTTAAGAAATTATCCCCAGACGGCGGCGCTTGCCGGCGAGGTGTTACAGAGCCAGGCATACAAGAATATTGCGAAAACAAGATATGTGAACGACAAACAGATCACGGACCACTATGCCATTATTCCTACCGGTCAGGGACTCGGAAACCTGAACGGACTGAACCAGACGGCGGCAAAGGTTTATGAAATCATTGCCCGGCGCTTCTTGTGTATTTTCTATCCGGCAGCGGTGTATCGGAAGATATCCCTTCGGATCGGCATAAAGGAAGAAAAATTTTTTGCGAATTTTAAAGTGCTGGAGGAAGAGGGGTATTTAAAAGCAGCCAGTTTTTCTTTTGCCAAAAAGAAGGAAGAAAAGGAAAAAGAGGACGGGGAAAACGGAGCGGTGGATACCAGGGATCCCGCGTTTGCCGCGATGGTGCAGCAGCTGAAAAAAGGAATGGTTTTTGCTTTAAAAGGAATGGAAATCAAGGAAGGGGAAACATCGCCGCCTAAGCGTTATAATTCCGGGACGATGATACTGACGATGGAAAACGCCGGACAGTTTATTGAGGACGAGGAACTCCGCGCCCAGATCAAGGGAAGCGGCATCGGCACTTCCGCTACAAGGGCCGAAATATTAAAAAAGCTGGTCAACATCAAATATTTGGATTTGAATAAAAAGACGCAGATCATTACGCCTACCTTGATGGGGGAAATGATATACGATGTGGTGGCCGGATCCATCAAGCCTTTGCTTGACCCGGCGCTGACGGCGAGCTGGGAAAAGGGGCTGACGCTGGTAGCGGAGGGAAGTATTACGGAAAAGGAGTATATGGCAAAGCTGGATGATTTTGTAAGCAGACGGACGAATATAGTAAAGCAGATGGGAAACCAGGGCTTTCTATTCCGGCAGTTTGACCAGGCAGCACAAAATTATAAAAAGTAGATGAGGGAGGAGAAGGAAATGGAACAATGGAAAGTGGAGCATTTGTATTCGCTGTCGGAAACGATAGCGGCAAAGATCTTTGAAGGGGCAGAATATCCGTGGGAGGTATTGGCGAAAATCAAAGATTTTATCGTGGAACTGGGGAAAAGCCTTCCCGAAGAACTCTATGAAAAAAGAGGGGAAGATATATGGGTGGCTAAGTCGGCGACAGTCTTTCCGAGCGCCTATATTCATGGGCCGGCTATTATTGATGAGGATGCCGAGGTGCGCCATTGTGCTTTTATCAGGGGAAGCGCGGTCGTCGGGAAAGGGGCGGTGGTAGGAAACTCCACAGAGCTGAAAAATGTCATTCTTTTTAATAAAGTCCAGGTGCCGCATTATAACTACGTGGGCGACAGCATCCTTGGTTATAAAGCCCATATGGGAGCCGGTTCCATTACTTCTAACGTGAAAAGCGATAAAACGCTGGTGTCGGTAAAATTCGGGGAAGAATGCCTGGAGACAGGGCTTAAAAAATTCGGGGCGATGCTCGGGGATCATGTGGAAGTGGGGTGCAACTCCGTTTTGAATCCGGGCACGGTAGTTGGAAAAGGAGCCAGCATATATCCAACCTCTTCCGTCAGGGGGTATGTGCCGGAAAACAGTATTTATAAAAATGAGGGAGAGATCGTCGCAAGAAGGTAAAAAAATAGCGGAATTGGCAATATAATTTGAAAATATACTGGATTTTTTGCAGAAAATATGCGAAAATAAGAATTGCGGTTATGGTTATGTTAAAAAGTGCGCGAATGCGCACGTAGGCCGCCAGTCTGACGATTGGCGCCGATAAAATTCACAAGTTACATATTGAAAGGAGTTTTCACATGATTTATTCAAAGGAAGTTGAAGAAATGTGTACAGTAGCACAGGGTGTAAATCACGGCTGTGCGCCTATCCCGGAAGAAGCGAAATGGGTGAAGGCCAAAGAAGTCAAAGATATTTCCGGCTTAACGCACGGCATAGGCTGGTGCGCACCTCAGCAGGGCGCTTGCAAGCTGACATTGAATGTGAAGGAAGGCATCATCCAGGAAGCGCTGGTTGAGACGATCGGATGCTCCGGCATGACACATTCCGCAGCTATGGCGGCTGAGATTTTACCCGGAAGAACAGTAATGGAAGCATTGAATACAGACTTGGTATGCGATGCGATTAATACTGCCATGAGGGAATTGTTCTTGCAGATCGTATACGGAAGAAGCCAGAGCGCATTTTCAGAAGACGGGCTTCCGGTAGGCGCAGGCCTTGAAGATCTGGGCAAAGGGCTTAGAAGCCAGGTTGGTACAATGTACGGTACGTTGAAGAAAGGTCCCCGTTATCTTGAAATGGCTGAAGGATATGTAACCGGCATCGCATTGGATGCAGATGACCAGATTATCGGCTATCAGTTCGTAAGCCTCGGCAAAATGACAGATTTCATCAAAAAGGGCGACGATCCGAACACAGCATGGGAGAAGGCTAAGGGCCAGTACGGCCGCGTGGCAGATGCTGTTAAGATTATTGATCCGAGAGAAGAATAAGGAGGACTTGGAAGATGGCGTTATTTGAATCATATGAAAGAAGAATTGATAAAATTAATTCCGTGTTGAACAGCTACGGAATCTCTTCGCTTGAAGAGGCGGAGAAAATTACAAAGGATGCCGGCCTGAATGTGTATGACCAGGTGAAGGGCATCCAGCCTATCTGCTTTGAGAATGCATGCTGGGCTTATATCGTAGGCGCTGCGATCGCGATTAAAAAAGACTGCAGGAAAGCAGCGGATGCTGCTGCTGCGATCGGCGAAGGCCTTCAGGCTTTCTGTATTCCGGGTTCCGTTGCGGATACGCGCAAGGTAGGGCTTGGACATGGCAATCTCGGGAAAATGCTTCTGGAAGAAGAGACAGAGTGCTTCTGCTTCCTGGCAGGCCATGAATCCTTTGCAGCTGCAGAGGGAGCGATCGGTATTGCTGAGAAAGCGAATAAAGTTCGTCAGAAACCCTTAAGGGTTATTCTGAACGGCCTTGGAAAAGACGCAGCCCAGGTTATTTCCAGAATTAACGGATTTACTTTCGTCGAGACAGAATATGATCCTTACACTAATACCGTAAAAGAAGTTTACAGAAAATCTTATTCCGAAGGTCTTCGTGCAAAAGTAAACTGCTACGGCGCTAACGACGTATGCGAAGGCGTTGCTATTATGCACAAGGAAGGCGTGGATGTTTCCATCACCGGCAACTCCACCAACCCGACGAGATTCCAGCATCCGGTTGCGGGTACATATAAGAAAGAGTGTATCGAACAGGGCAAGAAATATTTCTCTGTTGCTTCCGGCGGCGGCACAGGACGTACGCTCCATCCGGATAATATGGCAGCAGGTCCTGCTTCTTACGGCATGACGGATACGATGGGCCGTATGCATTCCGACGCGCAGTTTGCAGGTTCTTCTTCCGTACCGGCTCATGTGGAGATGATGGGTCTGATCGGCGCAGGAAACAACCCGATGGTTGGTATGACTGTAGCTGTGGCTGTTTCGATCGAGGAAGCGGCGAAGGAAGGGAAGTTCTAGGAAATGCAGTATTCACGCGGGCTTTTGGAAACGCGGGAAAGTGCAGAAAAGCTGAAAAAAGAATAGGTAACTAATACGCGTGGTTAACAAACAAGGGGCATATCGGAAACGGTGTACCCCTTGTTTATTTATGATCAAGCAAAATTGTGAGTTCTTCAAAGAACTTACTTATGATAAACAAGTTGCGAAAAGTGTAGCTATTGCAGACGCGATAGAAGATAAGGAGATTAAGGCAACTGTACAAGCCGAGAATTATGCAGGAAAAGAAAATAGGAAAAGCTTTCCCCGCAATTGTGACATTTTCCTATTATGCTATTGCTATTACAATTTCTTTTTAGTACAATAAAACAAGAATATCCTTAAACTGCCATAGACATTGGAAGGAGCGGGCAAGATGAAAAAGGCAATGAATCAATCCCTGATAACCTTGATTTTAAACGGAATATCCATTCTGTCGCTTATTTTTATGGTTCTTTCTTTACTCAGCTATAGTTATGCAAATAAGGAACTGAGGGCGGCCAGCGAGGAAAGATTTGCACTGACATACAATGCCAATCGCTTTATGAACGGTTCCGCTTATCTGACGAACGAGGTAAGGGCTTTTGCGGCAACAGGCAAGCAGGAGCATTATGATAATTACTGGAATGAAATCAATAATCTGAAGAACAGAGATCTGGGAGTAGCCGCCATGCAGGAAATCGGCATCACCCCGGAGGAACAGGAAATGATAGACGCTATGTCCTCCCTTTCCAATGAACTGGTTCCCCTGGAAGAACAGGCGATGGAAAACGTGCAGGCAGGAAAGCGGGAAGAGGCCATAAATTATGTGTATGGGGAAGATTACAGCACATCCATTGCCAAGATCAATTCCCTGAAAGAACAGTTTTTATCAACATTGGATGCAAGGGCGAAAGAAAAAGTGGATGATTTAACGCAGAAAACGGACTTTATCAGCGCGACTATATTTGCGGCGCTGCTTATCGTAGGCATTTTGCAGATCATCAGTATGGTATTTATCAGAAAGAGGGTTCTAAAGCCGGTCATTGCCGTGAAAAACCAGATGGGGGAAATTTCCCAAGGGAATCTTTCCGCAGAATTCCCGTTGCAGTCCAATACTTCGGAAATTGGGATGCTGGTAGAATCTATCCACGAAACCAAAAGGGAATTAAAGACATATATCCATGACATTGACTCCAAGTTAAGCCAGATGGCGCAGGGGAAAATGGATCTGACGATCGACAGCAGCTACCGTGGGGAATTTGTTCCAATCCAGAAAGCAATGAGCCAGATACTGGATTCGCTTAATGAAGCCCTTTCCCAGATAAACTACATATCAGGGCAGGTATCAAAGGAATCCAAAACGATGGCTTCCGATGCGGAAGTGCTTTCCGAAGGCGCAATCCAGCAGGCATCGGCGGTAGAGGAATTGTCCGCAAGCATTCAGGAACTGTCAGGCCAGGTTGACCGCACTTCTGCGGATGCGGAAGATGCAAGAAGCTGTTCGACCGATGCGGCAAGGCAGCTGGATATCTGCAATGAGAAGATGGCGGATCTGAAGCTTGCTATGGAGGATATTTCCAAAGCTTCCCAAGAGATCGGCGGCATTATTAAAACGATTGAGGATATTTCTTTCCAGACCAACCTGCTCGCACTGAATGCGGCTGTGGAAGCGGCCAGGGCCGGCGAGACAGGCAAAGGTTTTGCCGTAGTGGCGGAAGAAGTAAAAAGCCTGGCAAATAAGAGTTCGGATTCGGCGCAGAATATTACGGAACTGATTGAAAATTCCATTATGCTGATCCGGCAGGGAACCGAGTTATCGGCAGATACAACAGAGGCTCTGGCAGCAGGAGTCCAGGGCGCGCGGAAATCAACGGATTTGATGGAGCAGATCGCCGATTCAGCGTTACAGCAGGCCCAGTCGCTGCGCCAGCTGACCCTCGGCATGGAGCAGATATCGGAGGTAGTTCAGACAAACGCTTCCACGGCAGAAAAGTCCGCAATGTCTGCCAGAGAACTATATGGACATGCAGAAAGAATGAAAACATCCGTCCAGCAGTTCAAGCTCCGTGGACAGGTGTGATTTTCTTGCAATAGAAGATGCTTAATGAAATATAATGATAAAAATAGCCCACAGCCATTTTCTACAGTATTTGGCTACGGGCTATTTTCAGCTTTCAATTACTGAAAATGAGTAGGGCAAGGACATAAAAATCCAATCGCGCAAGTTTTTCGGTTCATGGCGGGACCGGACAGGCGCTGAATAAAGGCGGGCAAAAGAAGGCGGAGGCGGGGCTGGGGTTTCCTGCTGTTGCGTACAATCAGCCATTTCACTTATGAAATGGTCGAACCCCAGGGGGAAATTGCCATGGATGGCAATTTCAGGAAACATAGGACAGGATGTCCGTTGTTTCCGACCCGGTTGGTTGGACATCATATATCCATTTCATTAGTGAAATCTGATTGGAAGCTCCAGCAGGAAACCCCAGCCCCGCCTCCGCCTTCTTTTGCCCGCCTTTATTCAGCGCCTGTCCGGTCCCGCCATGAACCGAAAAGCTTGCGCGATTGGATTCCTCTCCCCGCCACAATAAATTTTCCTATGATAAAAAGGATTGCAGTTGTAGTTTTTTTTGTTTTATGATAGCATAGATTGCATCAGCGGTTAAGAATGATCATCAACTCAGAAAGGGCATAGCTGGAAAATGACAAAGAGAGAATTTCAGGAAATGATAAAAGAATATCCCATTTATCTCGACGGGGCGACCGGTTCCAATCTTTTGAAGAGAGGAATGCCGGCAGGGGTCTGCCCGGAAGAATGGATTCTGGAGCATCGGGATGTTTTATTAGGGCTGCAAAAAGAATTTATAGAAGCGGGCAGCCGCATTATTTATGCGCCTACTTTTTCCGCAAATGCCGTAAAATTAAAAGAATATGGACTGGAAGATAAAATTGGATGGATGAATCGGGAATTGGTTGCTATTTCCAGGGAGGCGGCAGGGGACGGGTGCCTGGTGGCCGGGGATCTGACGATGACGGGGGAGCAGCTGGCTCCCATAGGAACCATGGACTTTGAAGAGCTGGTGGAAATATATAAGGAACAGATCGGTTATTTAGTGGAAGCTGGAGTGGATCTCCTTGTGGTAGAAACAATGATGAGCCTTCAGGAGAGCAGGGCGGCCCTGATTGCTGCGAAAGAATGCTGTGATCTGCCGGTGATGGTGACAATGACCTTTGAGGCAGATGGAAGGACATTATATGGAACCGATGCAAAGACGGCGGCGGTAGTGCTGGAAAGCCTTGGAGCGTGCGCGATAGGGGCAAACTGTTCGACTGGGCCGGACAAGATGGCAGAACTGATCCGTGCTATGGCGGAAGTAGCGTCAATTCCAGTAATTGCCAAGCCGAATGCAGGGCTTCCTTTTTTGGATAAGGACGGGAATACAACCTATGATATGGACAGCGGGACCTTTGCAGAAGGAATGGCGCTGCTGGTGGAAGCTGGAGCTTCCATTTTGGGCGGTTGTTGCGGAACGACGCCGGAATATATAAAAAGAACGTATGCGCGGACGAAAGGGATGAAGCTTGCGCGGAGAAAAAGGCCGGAAAAAAGATATCTGGCTTCCGAAAGAAAAACCATAGAGTTTGGCCTGGAAGACCACTTCATGATAATCGGGGAGCGGATTAATCCCACCGGAAAAAAGAAACTGCAGGAGCAGCTGCGGGAAGGAAGCATGGATATGGTTCTTCAGTTTGCGGAAGAACAGGAAGCTTGCGGGGCAGAAATCCTCGATATTAACATGGGGATGAGCGGCATCGATGAAAAGAAGATGATGCTCAGGGCTCTGGAGGAAGTGTCCGGCGTGACTTCCCTGCCCCTTTCTATCGATTCCAGCCATGTGGATGTGCTGGAGGCGGCGCTGCGGAGATATCCGGGAAGGGCGCTGATTAACTCCATATCTTATGAAAAAGTAAAATTTGAACAGCTGCTTCCGCTGGCGAAAAAATATGGCGCTATGTTTATATTGCTTCCGCTGTCGGATCAGGGGCTGCCGAAAGATTTGGATGAAAAAAAAGAAATCATCCGCAAAATAGCAAAAAGAGCTGCAGAACTCGGAATGGACCGAAGGGATATTGTCGTGGATGGATTGGTGACAACGGTCGGAGCCAATCCAAAGGCGGCACTGGAAGCGCTGGAAACCATCCGTTACTGTAAGGAGATGGGATATGCCAGCGTCTGCGGCCTTTCCAATATTTCCTTCGGTCTGCCGGGGAGGGGATATGTGAATGCGGCGTTTCTTACCATGGCGATCCAGGAGGGGCTTACTATGGCGATCGCCAATCCGTCGCAGGACTTGTTGGTGAGCAGCGCTTTTGCGGCAGATTTGCTGTTGGGCAAAGAGGAGGCGGATATCCGCTATATTGGACAGATGGACGGCAGAGAAGACCGCGATATCGGACAGATAAACGGCAGGAAAGAGAAAAAGCAGCCGGATACGGGAAGAAAAGGGGCAAAGGAAGAGGATGCGGCATCGATGGTGCGGGAAGCTGTTCTGAAAGGGAACAGAAAGAGAATCGTAGACGATACGAAAGGCGCTCTGGCCGGGGGTATGGAGCCGGAGACAGTATTGAACGATATTCTTCTCCCTGCGATCAATGAAGTGGGTGATTTGTTCGATAAGGGCAAATATTTTCTGCCCCAGCTCATCGCCAGCGCTGAGACAATGAAACTGGCGATCGAGTATCTAGAACCCCTTCTGGAACAAAAAAGCGGCAAGAAGGAAATGCCCACCGTTGTTATTGCAACTGTGGAAGGCGATATCCATGATATCGGGAAAAACCTGGTAGCGCTTATGTTAAAAAATTACGGCTTCCGAATGATCGACCTTGGGAAAGACGTGCCGAAGGAGAAAATTATAGAAGCGGCGAAAGAACATCATGCCAGCGTAATCGCGCTGTCCGCCCTTATGACAACGACCATGCAGGAAATGAAAAAAGTAGTGGATTATGCAAAGGAACAGAAAGTGGACGCAAAAATCATGATAGGGGGCGCGGTGATTACTCAGGATTATGCAGACGAAATCGGGGCTGACGGTTATTCCAAAGATGCAGCTGGCGCGGTCAAGCTGGCAAAACAGCTCTTGCATATAGAGAATGAATAGATGGCAGAAAGGCAGGGAATCAATTTATGAATGGTGCAGATGCAATTGTAAAGTGCTTGGAAAAAGAAGGGGTGGAAATCGTGTTCGGATATCCGGGAGTGGCGATCTGCCCGTTTTATAACAGCATACTGGATTCAGATATCCGAACAGTATTAATACGGACGGAACAGAACGCCGCCCATGCGGCCAGCGGTTTTACCAGAGTTTCGGGAAAGCCGGGCGTATGCGCAGTGACTTCCGGCCCCGGGGCAACGAACGTAATTACGGGAATTGCTACGGCTTTTGCGGACAGCATTCCTTTGATATGCATTACCGGGCAGGTAAACAGCGAACTGATCGGGAGCGATGTTTTCCAGGAGGCGGATATCACAGGGGCTGTGGAGTCCTTTGTAAAGTACAGCTACCTGGTCAAGGATGCAGGCAATATCCCGAGGGTGTTTAAGGAGGCGTTCCACATTGCAAATACCGGACGCAAGGGGCCTGTTCTGATTGATATACCCATCGATATACAGAACGCGCCTGTTTCCAAGTTCCATTATCCGGAAGAAATCAGCATGAGGACTTATAAACCGACGGTGAAGGGCAATATGGTTCAGATTAAAAAGGTCATCAAAGAGCTGGAAAAGGCGAAGAGGCCGATTATATGCGCGGGAGGCGGGGTACTTTTAAGCGATGCGGAAGAGGAACTCAGGGAATTCTCGGAAAAATATAGAATTCCAGTCGTTTCTACGATGATGGGAATCGGGGCGATGCCTACCAGGCATCCGATGTATTACGGAATGGTAGGGAACAACGGCAAGCCATGCGCCAACCGCGCCATGAATGAAGCGGATCTGATCATTATGGTGGGCGCGAGGGTGGCCGACAGGGCGGTCAGCCAGCCGGATTTAATTACGAATAACAAGGTGCTGGTACATATGGACGTGGATCCGGCAGAAATCGGTAAAAACGTCGGCCCGCATATTCCATTGGTAGGCGATGTCAAACATATTTTTGAAGATATTATGAACCAGGAAATCGCTTGCAGCCAGACAAGCTGCAATTATACGGAATGGATCCGTATTCTGGACGGTTACAGAGAGTCGATGGCGGTCATAAGAAAACCGAATAAGTCCTATGTAGACCCGGCAGGATTTATTACAATGCTTTCCGACAGAATGGAAGAAGACGGCATTTATGTGGCAGATGTAGGGCAGAACCAGATATGGTCCTGCGGGTACCATATCGTGAAAAAAGGACGTTTTCTGACTTCCGGGGGCATGGGGACGATGGGATATTCCATTCCTGCCGCTATGGGGGCGAAGCTGGCAAGGCCGGGGAAGCAAGTGGTGGCCGTGTGCGGGGACGGTTCTTTCCAGATGTCCATGATGGAACTGGCGACCATGCGCCAGCATGGCGTGGCTGTGAAAATTGTTGTCCTGAAAAACAATTATCTCGGCATGGTGAGGGAATTCCAGCATTATACCTATAAAGACAATTATTCCGTGGTAGACCTGTCAGGCAGCCCGGATCTGGAAAAGCTGACGGCGGCTTACGACATGGATTTCCTTCGTCTGGAAACGATGGAGAAAGCGGAAGAGACGATTGGCAGGTTCTTAGAGGAAGACAAGTCCATGCTGCTGGAATGCATCATCGATCCGATGGATCTGGTAAAATAGGAGGACAGGCAATGAAGAGAATATATTCTGTGTTAGTGGAAAACCGTTCGGGCGTACTTTGTAAGGTAGCGGGGCTTTTTTCAAGAAGATGCTTCAATATTGATTCCCTTGCGGTAGGAGAGACGGACGATCCTGCGGTTTCCTGTATGACGATCGTCAGCAGCGGGGACGAACGGACGATCGAACAGATTGAAAAACAGCTGAATAAAAAGCTGGATGTGATCAAGGTGAAGACATTTGATGAAAGCAAAAGCATCAGCAGGGAATTGATGCTGGTCAAGGTAAAATATAACCGAAGCAACCGCAGGGATATTATGGAGAACTGCGATATTATGAAGGCGCAGATCGTGGATATGTCCAAAAATATGATGATCATCCAGATCTGTGACGTGCCGGAGAGGATCCATTTATTTATTAAGATGCTGCGGTCTATCAGCATCGTGGAAGTGGCGAGGACAGGTACATTGGCTCTGCCCAAGTGTATTGACTTTTAAAGCACCGCTTGATAAAATAGTGGTCGGATGTGGGAAAGAATGAACGGAGGATACGTATGCATAAAAAGGTATTTCAGCTTTTAGTGGATAATACATCGGGTGTATTGAGCAGGATATCGGGCCTTTTTTCCAGGCGCGGTTATAATATTGAAAGCATTACGGCGGGAGGGACGGCGGATCCGAGATACACGAGGATTACGATCGTGGCATCCGGGGATGACGAGATTCTCGACCAGATCGAAAAACAGGTGGCGAAGCTCGTAGATGTGAGGAATATCAAGGTTCTGGAGCCGGAAGACAGTGTATTCAGGGAACTGGTGCTGATTAAAGTAAGGGCGGCGGCGAAGGAAAGGCAGTCGGTGATTTCGGTGGCGGATATTTTCCGGGCCAAGATTATTGATGTTGCGCCGGAGAGCCTGACTGTGGAACTGACAGGAACACAGTCGAAAATAGAAGCGTTTATCAGTCTGCTGGAAGGTTATGAAATATTGGAGCTGGCAAGGACGGGTATTACCGGCCTTGGAAGAGGGATCGGCAACGTAACTTATCTGGAAGATTAGGATAAAAGAGAAAAACGAAAAAAGGAATATGGAGGAAGAGGAAATGGCGAATATCTATTATCAGGAAGATTGCAATCTTGCGATGCTGGACGGGAAGACGATTGCCGTGATCGGTTACGGAAGCCAGGGACACGCGCATGCGCTCAATGCGAAAGAGTCGGGATGCCATGTGATTATCGGGCTTTATGAAGGATCCAAATCATGGGCGAAGGCGCAGGCTCAGGGATTTGAAGTATATACGGCAGCGGAAGCGGCAAAAAAAGCGGATATTATTATGATATTGATCAATGATGAACTTCAGGCAAAGATGTACAAAGAATCCGTTGAGCCGAATCTGGAGCCGGGGAATATGCTGATGTTTGCCCATGGATTTAATATTCATTTCGGTCAGATCGTTCCTCCTGCGGACGTGGATGTGACGATGATCGCGCCGAAGGGGCCGGGCCATACGGTAAGAAGCGAATACCAGGCTGGAAAAGGCGTTCCTTGCCTTGTTGCCGTTCATCAGGATGCCACGGGGAAAGCGCTCGATATGGCTTTGGCATATGCTTTGGCTATCGGCGGGGCAAGGGCCGGCGTATTGGAAACCACGTTCCGGACAGAAACAGAAACGGATCTCTTTGGAGAGCAGGCTGTTTTGTGCGGCGGCGTATGCGCACTGATGCAGGCCGGGTTTGAAACATTGGTAGAGGCTGGATACGACGCGAGAAACGCATATTTTGAATGTATCCATGAAATGAAATTGATTGTTGACCTTATTTACCAGTCGGGCTTTGAAGGCATGAGATATTCCATTTCCAATACGGCGGAATATGGGGATTATATTACGGGTCCGAAGATCATTACGGAGGAAACGAAAAAAACGATGAAGAAAATATTGTCCGATATCCAGGACGGCAGTTTCGCAAAAGATTTTCTTCTGGATATGTCCCCGGCGGGCGGGCAGGCTCATTTCAAAGCCATGAGGAAACTGGCAGCAGAACACCCTTCCGAGACGATCGGCAAAGACATCAGAAAGCTGTATAGCTGGAACAATGAGAACGAAAAATTGATCAATAATTAGTCGATTGTAAAAAAACATTGCGTTTTCGGGCGCAATGTTTTTTTTACATTTCATTGACTTTTTTTTTCATGCAAGATAATATATAAATAGCGGCTTTAATATGGAATTAAATATATTCAAAGGGATTTACAAAAGCAATTAGCAAAAAGGAGAGAGATACGTGTTTATCAGGACCAGAAAATTTCGATGGATTAGTTTCAGCTGTTTAATTATTCTTAGCATTGCCGTATTTATCTGGATATCTGTTTCCATGACGAGCAAAAGCAAGGCGGCGATCAATGAGATCGGCACGATCTATATGTCAGAGATGAACAGCCAGATACAGCAAAAGTTTAAAGCGATCGTAGATTTGAGACTGTCCCAGGTAGAAGGCATTATTCAGCGTACTCCACAGGGGGAGGATGGCTATAGCGAGGAACTCATGGATGACCTTGCCTTAAATGCAAGCGTGCGTAATTTTACATATCTGGCTTTTTATGATGAAAACGGCGAGTGCGAAGTGATTTACGGTGAGCCGGTGGAAATCATCGACGAAGAGGAATTCATGAGAGTGCTGAATGATAAACAGATGCATGTCTCCAGCGCCTTGGATAAAGAAGAGGAAAAAGTGCTTTTACTGGCGGTGGATGCGGAATACGATATGAAATCGGGGGAAAAAAGCACCTGTCTGGTAGCCGGGATCGGAATGGATACTCTGAACAGGGAGATGGTGCTGGAAGGGGACGGTTCCCTGATCTATTCCCATATCATACGGAAAGATGGAAGCTATATCGTCAGGAATGGGAATGCATATAGGGAAAATTATTTCACCCGTATGGGGGAAATGATCGCTGAAAACAATGGGAAAGATGCGGAAAAATATATCCAGGAATTAAAAAATGCCATGGCGGCGGGAGAGGATTATTCCTCGTTGGTAATCATAGAGGGAACCAGCAGGAATCTCTATTGTGCCCCCTTGGCCGAATGTGAATGGTATCTGATCAATGTCATGCCTTATGGAACGCTGGACGATGCCATTGCCAAACTGGGGAATGAGCGGACCAATACGATGCTGATGGGCTGTAGCTTTATACTGGTGCTTGTATTGATTATATTTATTTTATATTATAGGGGATCGCAGCAGCAGATGAGGCTGTTGAATGAGGCGAAAGAAGAGGCTGTCCGGGCAAATAAGGCAAAGAGCGAATTCCTTTCCAATATGAGCCATGATATCCGTACGCCCATGAATGGGATTGTCGGAATGACTGCGATCGCATTGACGAATATTGACGATAACGCCCGTGTAAAGGATTGTTTGAAAAAGATCACATTGTCCAGCAAGCATTTGCTTGGTTTGATTAACGATGTTCTTGATATGTCAAAAATAGAAAATGGGAAACTGTCAATTAACATGGAATTGATTTCGCTGCGGGATACTATGGCAAGCATTGTAAATATCGTGCGTCCGCAGATTAAGGAGAAAAACCAGCATTTTGATATTTTTATTCGGAATATTATAGCGGAAGACGTGTATTGCGACAGCATAAGGCTGAATCAAATATTGATCAATCTGCTGTCCAATGCGATGAAATTCACGCCTGCGGAAGGCAATATTAAAATATACTTATCCCAGGAGCAGATTGCCGGGGATGAAAACCATGTAAGATGCCATTTCCGCGTAAAGGACAATGGAATGGGAATGTCGCCGGAATTCCAGGAAAAGATTTTTGAAACTTTTTCCAGGGAAGATTCCACCCGGGTGCAGAAAACGGAAGGCACCGGACTTGGAATGGCGATTACGAAGTATATCGTGGACGCAATGCATGGTACGATAGAATTAAGAAGCGAAAAGGGAAAAGGAAGCGAATTCCACATTGTGCTGGATCTGGAAAAAGCGACGGTGCCGGAGGAAGAAATGCGTCTGCCAGCATGGCGCATGTTGGTAGTGGATAATAATGAAGACCTTTGCCATGGCGCGGTTTCCGTATTGGAAGAGATCGGAGTACAGGCAGAATGGGCGACGAACGGACGGACGGCGATTGAAATGGTGGAAAAATGCCATAGCGAACAAAGAGACTACGATATCGTTTTGCTGGACTGGAAAATGCCGGAGATGGATGGTGTGACGACGACCAGGGAAATCAGGAAACGGGTAGGGGACGAGGTGCTGATTCTGATCATTTCCGCTTACGACTGGGCTGATATTGAGGATGAGGCGAGGGCTGCGGGAGCGCATGGCTTCATAGCAAAACCTTTGTTTAAATCCAATTTATACCTGGGACTGAAACATTATGCGGAGGAAGAGGAGAAAGAAGCGGAGATTGAGAAAGCAAAACAGGTAGATTTTACCGGAAAGCGGATTCTGCTGGCAGAAGACAATGACTTGAACTGGGAGATCGCCAACGAAATATTGTCGAGCGCCGGCTTTAAGGTAGAATGGGCAGAAAACGGACAGGAATGTATCGAGAAGTTTGAACAGTCGGAGATTGGATATTATGATGTGATTCTGATGGATATACGTATGCCCATATTGGACGGATACGGAGCATCGAAGGCGATCCGTGCTTTGGATCGTGCGGATGCCGGCCTGCCGATCCTGGCGATGACTGCGGACGCTTTTGCAGAGGATATCCAGCATTGCCTGGAATGCGGCATGAATGCGCATATAGCGAAACCGATCGACATAAATAATTTAATACAGCATTTGCAGAAATATCTGGAAGCATAATACTGGTTGATAGGTAGTTTAAGGCCGGTTCCCCTGAAAAGGAACCGGCTTTCTTGGAGAAAGCGCGGCAGGAGGAAAGGAGGCTTATCGTGCTGAAAAAAGGAAGAAAGCTGATCGCCCTGGTTATCGCTGTGCTTGTATTGTTATCGGGGATTTATTGCGTAAATTTTATTCATGAAAGCATTGTTGCGGAAAGCGCCAGCCATCTGGAGGAGATTTATACTCAGATCAATGCGTCCTTTAAGGTTCTTGTTTCGAACAATTGGAATATGCTGGATGACTGGAAATATCATATCGGGCATACGGCGAATGAGTCGGAAGGAAAGCTGAGGGAATTTTTAAGAAACGGCAAGGATAATTGGAATTTTACCGATTTTTACTTTATCGGAGAGAATGGCAGCTACCGTTCGTTTCTTGGCGGGGAGGGATTTCTTGACCTTGGGCCGCAGTTGGAGATGCTGATCAAAAACGAGGAAAAGATCGTAGTGGAGGGCGAGTTGTCGGACGGCTCCCTATTAACGATATTTGCAATCCCGGTGCAGAAGGCAATGTACCGCGACCTGGAATATTCCGCGATAGCGGTCGGCTATAACAGCATGGATTTGAAAAGGACGCTGAATATTAATGTGTTCGACCAGCAATCGTCCTATTATGTGCTTCGGCCGGATGGAAGAATATTATTTACTACCCATGACGGGAAAAACCAGCCGAGCAATTTCCTGAAGTATTTGATCAATAATGCGAGATTCATTGACAGCAGCGCGGAACAGATCAGCAACGATCTGGCGGAAGGAAAATCGGACGTGATACGTTTCGAGATGATGGATACCGATTATTATATGGTGTACCAGCCGATTGGGTTCCAGGATTGGCTGACGCTGTGGATCGTGCCGGAATATGTGGTGAATGCCAGTATGGACCATGTGCAGTCGGTTACAAGCATTATTTTCATGGTCTTTTTTGTCATTATATGTACTACGGAATTGTTTTATTTGGTTTATCGCCGGAAAAAGGCGGTTCAAAGCAAAGACGTGGAAATCAGGTACAGAGAAAAATTATTTGGTATGTTGACAAGCAATGTGGATGATATTTTTGTCATGTTTTCTGCCGATGATTTCCTGGTGGAATATGTCAGCCCGAATATTGACAGGCTTTTAGGCATTGGGGTAGAGGAGGTTAAAAGAGATTTACGGGTTTTGAATGCCGCTATTGTAGATAAGACGGTAATCGCTTCCAAGGATGTACTCAGGAATATAGCGATGGGGGAGAGCTGGCAGGGAGACGGCGAGTTCATTCATTTGCGGACAGGGAAACAGCATTGGTATCACCAGACAATACATTATACATCGATCGAAGGTAAGGATAAATTTATTTGGGTTCTTTCGGACAGGACGAAAGAGCGCCAGGCGAACCAGCAGCTGCAGCAGGCATTGGATATCGCGCAGGGAGCGAATAAGGCGAAGAGCAACTTTCTTGCCAATATGTCACACGATATGCGGACTCCCATGAATGCAGTAATCGGCTTTACGACGCTTTTGGAAAGGGAAGCGGAATATCCGGACCGGGTAAGGGAGTATACGCAGAAAATTATGATTGCCAGCAACCATTTGCTCGGGCTGATCAATAATGTGCTGGATATGGGGAAGATCGAGAGCGGAAAGACTTCCTTACATTTGTCAGAGTTCAATTTCGCAGTGATGCTAGAAGAACTGAATACGGTAATGCTGCCCCAGGCCAGGGCGAAAAAACAGAAGTTTACAATTCATACCTATGGGTTATACCAGGAGTTGTTTATCGGCGATAAAGTGCGCATCAGCCAGATTCTGATGAACCTGTTGACGAATGCAGTCCAGTATACGCCGAAAGGCGGCGAGGTAGAGCTGCATATCTACAATATGGAGCAAGTGACCCAGAATTATGCCAGGCTTCGGTTTGAGGTAAAAGATACCGGGAATGGCATGGGCAAAGAATTCATGGAAACCGTATTCGAACCATTTACAAGGGAAGCGAATACGACGGACAGCGGGATTCAGGGGACGGGACTCGGACTGGCGATTACGAAAAACCTTGTGGATCTGATGGGCGGTACGATTTTTGTGGAAAGCGCCCAGGGAGCAGGAAGTACCTTTACCGTTGATTTGGAATTAAAAATATCGAGACAGCCGGAAGGCGGGGATTTCTGGAAAAAGCATGGCATATACAGTATGCTGGTGGTGGACGGAAATGAAGAGGTATGCGTGAACATCCAGAATCTCATGGCAGGAACAAGCGTATATGTGCAGTATGCCCTGAACGGATATGCGGCTCTCGATATGATTGAGAAAAAGCAAAAGCAGAGGAATGGGTATAATCTGATTCTGCTGGCATGGAAGATGGGGGAAATAGACGGTATTGAAACGGCAAGGCGCATTCGTGAAAAAATAGGAAGCCATATACCGATTTTCATTCTCACGGAGTATGATTGGAGCGAAGTGGAAGAAGAGGCAAGAGGAGTCGGGATCAATGCTTTTCTGCAGAAGCCTTTCTTTATATCTAATTTCCGCCAGGTTATCGAACAGCTTGGAAGCGGAGAAATTTATGATCGGAAAGAGGAAAAAAACCATGCAGGAGACAGCAGGTCGCTGTCGGGAATGAAATTCCTTGTGGCCGAGGACAATACCATCAATGCGGAGATTATATCGGAGCTTTTAAAAACGGAAGGCGCGGACTGCGATATTGCAGAAAACGGGCAGATTGCGGCAGAGATGTTTGAAAATTCTGAAAAAGGCTATTATCATATGGTTTTGATGGATATCCAGATGCCGGTGCTGGACGGTTATGAAGCGGCAAGGAGAATCCGGAAATGCCCGCATCCGGAGGCTCAGACGATACCGATTGCCGCTATGACGGCGAATGCTTTTGCAGAGGATGTAAAGAAAGCCATGGAAGCAGGCATGAACGCCCATATGTCAAAACCGGTGAACATGGATCTTTTGAAAACTACAATATTCCAACTGGTTTAAGGAAAAGAATCAATACATAACAAAAAGGAGAGAATATGCGCAATATAGTACTTGTGGTAGATGATATGGAAATCAACCGTGAATTGCTGGCTGAGATCCTAAAGGATGAATATGATGTCATTATGGCAGAAAACGGGAAACAGGCTTTAGAATATATGGAGGACCGGAACCAGGAGATCGCGGTTGTTTTGCTGGATCTGATCATGCCGGAAATGGACGGTTTCGAAGTTCTGAAGGCAATGAAAGAGAAAATGTGGATTGATAAAATCCCTGTGCTGGTTATCAGCGGGGAATCTTCCATTAAAGTCGAACAGGATTGCTTTGACTACGGAGTTTCCGATTTTATCCATAAACCTTTTGATAACGCTCTTGTAAGGAAGAGGGTGGAAAATGTGGTAAGCCTGTTCCAGTACCAGAGGGAACTGGAACAGAAAGTAGCGGAGCAGACGGAAACTTTGCGCGAACAGTATAAGCTGCTGAAGGTACAGGCAGAGCGGCTGAAGCAGAGTAACAATAATATTATCGATATTCTTGGTACGGTAGTCGAACACAGAAATCTGGAAAGCGGCGAGCATGTAAAGCGTGTCAAGGGATATACGAAGATTATGGCGGAAGAGATCGCGAAGGAATATCCCGAGTATGGATTGACGCCGGAAAAGATCGACATTATCGTATCGGCCAGCGCGCTGCATGACTTGGGAAAGATCGCTATACCGGACAGTATCCTTTTAAAGCCCGGGAAGTTCACGAAGGAAGAGTTTGAATGCATGAAAGCGCATACGATCAGAGGATGCGAGATTGTCAGCAGCATCGAGGGTGTATGGGATGAGGAATATGCAAAGATCGGCTATGAAATCAGCCGTTACCATCACGAAAGATTTGACGGGAGGGGATATCCTGACGGATTAAAGGAGGATGAAATACCAATTTCCGCCCAGCTTGTTTCCGTGGCAGATGTTTATGATGCTTTAGTAAACGAAAGGGTATATAAAGACGCGATTCCGAAGGATAAGGCGTTTGAAATGATTGTAAACGGGGAGTGCGGCACTTTTTCCCCGAAGCTGATGCGCTGCTTTTGCAAGGCGAGGGACAAGTTTGAGAGCCTGGCGGGGGATATACCAACGAAAGCGGACAAAGAATAAGGGAGGGAAAGAAAAATGGGAATGACGATGACTCAGAAAATATTGGCAGCCCATGCGGGGCTGGAAAAAGTAGAGGCGGGCCAGCTCATTGAAGCGGATCTGGATCTGGTATTGGGAAATGATATTACCAGCCCGGTTGCCATTAAAGAAATGGAAAAAATGAACGTGGAGGGCGTTTTTGACAAAGATAAGATCGCCCTTGTGCCGGATCACTTTGTACCGAACAAAGATATTAAATCTGCGGAGCATTGCAAATGTGTCAGGGAGTTCGCATACCGTAATGAGATTACGAATTATTTCGAAGTAGGGGAGATGGGGATCGAGCATGCGCTGCTTCCGGAAAAAGGTCTTACCGTGGCGGGGGATGTGATTATCGGAGCCGATTCCCATACATGTACTTACGGCGCTTTGGGCGCTTTTTCCACAGGGGTAGGAAGCACGGATATGGCGGCCGGCATGGCGACAGGCAAGGCATGGTTTAAGGTGCCTGGGGCGATCAAATTCCATTTAGTGGGAAAACCTGCCCCATGGGTAAGCGGAAAGGATATTATCCTGCATATTATCGGTATGATCGGCGTGGACGGGGCTTTATATAAGTCTATGGAATTCGTGGGAGAAGGAATTCGGAACCTGACGATGGACGACCGCTTTACGATTGCGAATATGGCGATAGAGGCGGGAGGGAAGAACGGGATTTTCCCGGTGGATGATACGGCAATCGCCTATATGAAGGAGCATTCCCAAAAAGAATATACGGTGTATGAAGCGGATGCGGATGCGGTATATGACGAGGAATATACGATCGATTTGGGTGCGCTTCGTCCTACCGTAGCGTTCCCCCATCTTCCTGAGAACACGAAAACGGTGGATGAAATAGGCGAAGATATCAAAATAGACCAGGTGGTCATCGGTTCCTGCACGAACGGACGGCTGGATGACCTGCGTATTGCAGCAAAGGTGCTTTCTGGAAAACATGTGGCAAAAGGCATACGCTGCATCGTGATCCCTGCTACCCAGGCCATTTATATGCAGGCCATGGAAGAGGGGCTTTTGAAGACTTTTATTGAGGCGGGCGCGGTGGTGAGTACGCCAACATGCGGCCCGTGCCTCGGCGGCTATATGGGGATTCTGGCGGAAGGGGAACGCTGTGTATCCACGACGAACCGAAACTTTGTGGGACGGATGGGACATGTGAAATCGGAGATTTATCTGGCGAGTCCGGCGGTAGCTGCAGCAAGCGCGGTGGCAGGAAAAATTGTCTGCCCGTAAATGCAGGTTTCCAGCGTAAGTATCTTGTAATCATTTTCAATGGCAGGGAGGAACCTATGAAATCAGCAAAAGGAACAGTATTTAAGTATGGAGATAATGTGGATACGGATGTCATTATTCCGGCAAGATATTTGAACTCTTCCGATCCGGCGGAGCTTGCGCTTCACTGTATGGAAGATATCGATAAAGAGTTTGTACACCAGGTGAAGGCCGGGGATATTATTGTGGCGGATAAGAATTTCGGCTGCGGGTCTTCCCGGGAACATGCGCCCATCGCTATTAAGGCGGCGGGGGTAAGCTGTGTGATTGCCGAGACATTTGCAAGAATTTTTTACCGGAATGCGATCAATATTGGACTCCCTATTGTGGAATGCCCGGAGGCATCCAAGGAGATCGAAGCCGGTGATGAGGTGGAAGTGGATTTTGACAGCGGGGTTATTCGAAACATAACGAAGGGTACACAGTTCCAGGGACAGGCATTCCCTGAATTTATGCAGAAAATTATTGCTGCAGAAGGACTGGTCAATTATATTAACCATAAAAAATAGCAAGAACGGCGAAGAAATGGGATGAAGAATGAATATAGAAGAATTTTTCGGGCAGTTGGATGAGTATTTCCAGAAAAATGAACTGGAGCAAGTGGAGCCATATCTGGTCAGGAACCTGGAGGAGGCGAAAGAGGCGGAGGATTATGCCTCTTATATTGCAGTGGGGAATGAGATGATCGGCTTTTATCGGAGCGTATCCGAATTCCGAAAAGCTTTTGATATTGCGGAAGACGTTCTGCTATTGATGGAGGAACTGCAGCTGGGGGGGAGCGAGCATTTCGCTACCACTTTGCTGAATACGGCCACCGCCTACCGCGCGGCTGGCAATGCCGAACAGGCATACCAGTATTACCGCCAGGCGTTGCAGATTTATAGCGGCCTTTTGCCGGAAGGGGATTATCGGTTTGCGGGACTCTATAATAATATGAGTATTCTTCTGGAACAGATGGGGAGAAATGAAGAAGCGGCAGAACTTCTGAAAAAGGCTCTTGGAATCGTAGAAAAGCTGGAAGAGAGCGGGGCGGAGCAGGCTACGACTTTAACGAATCTTGCGCTCGTTTATTTTAAGATGGACCGGGCAGGAGAGGCGGCAGAAGCATTGGAAAGGGCGTTGCGTATTTTTGAGGAAGTGGGGGAAAACGGCGAAACGGATGCCCATTACAGCGCGGCGCTGGCCGGAGTGGGGGAAGCCTATTACCGAATGGGGGATTATGCCTTGGCGCTGGCATCTTATGAGAAAGCTTTGCTGGAAGTAAAAAAACATTTTGGGGAAAACCAAAGCTATGCGGTGCTTTGCGAGAACTGCGCCGCCGTCTGCGACTGTCTGGCAGATGGGGAAAAGGCCGGGAAGTATAGGGAACGGGCGCAGAACATCTACGAGAGGATCGGTTGAAACGACGCGGAATGGGAAAGAATGGAAAAATAAAAGGGCTGGAGCTGTCCAGGAGATATTATCATGCTTATGGAAAAAAGATGCTGGAAGAAAAGTTCCCGATGCTGGCAGGGCGGGTGGCCGCAGGGCTGGCAGGGCAGGGATCGGAATGCCTGGGTTTTGATGACGCGATTTCCAGGGATCATGATTACGGCCCCTCTTTTTGCTTGTGGCTGACGAGGGAGGACTATGAAAAATATGGGCAGGTCATGGAGGCAGAATACCGGAAGCTGCCAAAAGATTTCGAAGGGGTAAAGGGCAGGATGGAAAGCCTGCATGGAAGCGGAAGAGTCGGCGTTCTTTGCATTCCTGATTTTTATTATGGCATATTGGGGACGGAGGACATCCCGAAAAGCAACAGGGAGTGGATGCGGCTGCCAGAATCGGCTCTCTGCATGGCCACCAACGGCGAAGTGTTTGAGGATCCGCTGGGAGAATTCAGCAGAATAAGGAACGGATTGCTCCCTTGCTATCCGGAAGATGTGAGAATCAAGAAGATGGCGGCAAGGGCGGCGGTGATGGCCCAGTCGGGTCAGTATAATTATGCCCGTGCCATGAAGCGGGGGGAAAAGGTGGCCGCAAGGCTGGCGCTGGCAGAATTTATGAGAAGCGCGATTTCTATGGTTTATCTGATCAACAGGCGGTATGCGCCTTTTTATAAATGGATGCGCCATGGGATGAAAGAACTCCCCGTTTTATCCGAGATCGGGGATATCCTGGATCTTCTGGCGGGAATGGAGGATCAGTCCCAGGCATGGGAAGGCGCGGGGGAAATGGATTATTTATATACAGTGAACGGGAATGACAAATGCGTGATTATTGTGGAGGCGGTCTGCAGCCTGGTCATTCAGGAGATGGCAGCCAGGGGGCTGACGGAAGAGGGGGATAATTTCCTGGAAAGCCATACGGCGGCGTTGATGGAAAAGATCCAGGATCCTGATATCCGTTCCATGCATGTGATGGAAGGGTAGTTATGCGGGGAAAATTAAAAAGAAATGATTGCTATCTGTTTCTGGGCATCGCCTTTGCTTCTTTTTCTCTTTTTCTCTGGCAACGCCTGGCCGCTTCCGAAGAGGGAACAATGGTCGTTGTATCAAGAAACGGGGATACGATTGCCAGCTATCCGCTGAATACGGACGAGAGGATTGTTTTGACAGGCGACGGAGGAGGAAGCAATGTGCTGGTGATCCGGGACGGAGAGGCATATATGGAAGAGGCGGACTGCCCGGACAAGCTTTGCGTGAAGCAGGGGCCGGTTGGGAAAAACGGGGAAAGCATCATCTGCCTTCCCCATAAACTGGCAGTCCAGATCATCGGCGGAGAAACAGGGGAAGCGGATGTTCTGGCAAGGTAATGGATCAGGGAGGATAGAGCGGGATGAAAAATAAAACGGCATATATGGGGCTTTTTCTTTCCTTTGCTTTGATCCTGTCTTATGTGGAATCCCTGATTCCTTTTTCTTTTGGAGTTCCCGGAGTGAAACTTGGGCTGGCTAATCTGGCGGTGCTGCTCGTCCTTTATCGTTATGGCTGGAAGGAGGCACTGGCGCTGAACTTGGCAAGAGTCTTTCTCTCCGGCTTTTTGTTCGGAAATTTGTTTATGGTGATGTACAGTCTGGCGGGGGCAATGGGCAGTTTCCTGGCGATGTGCCTGTTGAAAGGAGCAAAGGGGTTCAGCATAATAGGAGTCAGCATGGCGGGCGGCGTATGCCATAATATCGGGCAGATTCTGGTGGCATATTTCGTAACGAGAACCGCAGGGGTTGTCTTTTATCTGCCGACGCTTCTTGCAGCAGGGCTGGCGACAGGACTGCTCATCGGACTGCTTGCCCGGGAAATGGACAAATATATGGGGAAGGAGGCTGGGAAAAGGCTATGATTGCATATATGAAAGGGGAAATTGCAGATATTGCGGAGGACAATCTGATACTGGAGGTGAACGGCATCGGATATAATATCAGGATTTCACCAGGAACGGCCGGACTCCTTCCGGGAATCGGACAGGAAGTGAAAATATATACTTATACCTATGTGAAAGAGGATGCTTTCTGGCTTTACGGTTTTCTGACACGGGATGATCTGGAGATCTTTCGCAGATTGATTACGGTAAATGGAATCGGTCCGAAGGGGGGACAGGCAATCCTCTCGACGATGACGGCGGATGATCTGCGGTTTGCGATTCTTTCCGGCGATGCAAAGGCTATTGCAAAAGCACCGGGAATCGGAGCAAAGACGGCAGAGAGGATCATTCTGGATCTGCGCGACAAGGTATCTTTGGAAGAGAGCTTTATGGGGCGGGGAGAAGGGAAAAAAGCGGACCGAGGGGCGGATGCCGGAACGAGCAGAGCCCGGAACGAAGCGGTGGAGGCGCTGACGGCGTTGGGCTATACCCCGTCCGAGGCAATGAAGGCGGTAAAAAAGACAGGAGCGCCGGAGGGGATGGATACGGAGGAAATATTAAAGCTGGCTTTGAAATATATGAACAGCTGATAGGAAAATAGATGCCTGAAGCAGAAGATAAGGGCATAGGAAGGACATGGTTGTCTGTATGGCGAAAAGAATGATAGAAACCGGTTTTACGGAAGAGGACGTGAAAATAGAGGGTTCTCTCCGCCCGAAGCGCCTGAAGGATTATATCGGACAGACGAAGGTGAAGGAAAATCTGAGGATATATATAGAGGCGGCAAAGCAGAGGAAGGACGCGCTGGACCATGTGCTTTTTTACGGGCCTCCAGGACTCGGGAAGACGACGCTTGCGGGCATCATTGCCTCTGAGATGGGCGTGAATATGAAAGTGACGAGCGGCCCGGCGATTGAGAAACCAGGCGAGATCGCCGCTATTTTAAATAATCTGCAGGAGGGAGATCTGTTGTTTGTCGATGAGATACACCGTCTGAACCGCCAGGTGGAAGAGGTTCTTTATCCGGCGATGGAAGATTATTGCATCGATATTATGATCGGGAAAGGGGCGTCTGCCCGTTCGATTCGGCTGGATCTTCCGAAGTTTACATTGGTGGGGGCGACGACAAGGGCCGGGCTTTTGACCGCTCCCTTAAGGGATCGGTTTGGCGTGATCCACCGCCTTGAATTTTATTCTGCGGAGGAACTGACGCTGATTATCCAGCATTCGGCAAAAGTTCTGGATGTGGAGATAGAAAAGGAGGGAGCGCAGGAACTGGCCAGAAGAAGCAGGGGAACGCCCCGTCTTGCCAATCGGATGCTGAAACGGGTCAGGGATTTTGCGCAGATCAAATATGACGGCGTGATTACAAAAGAGGTTGCCCGGATGGCGCTGGATTTGATGGAAGTAGACCGGATGGGACTGGATCATATCGATCGGAATATATTGATAACGATCATTGATAAATTCAAAGGCGGGCCGGTAGGGCTGGATACGCTGGCGGCATCCATCGGCGAAGATGCCGGGACGCTGGAGGATGTATACGAGCCGTTTTTGCTGAAAAATGGATTTTTAAACCGTACGCCCAAAGGAAGGGTGGCGACGGATCTGGCATATCATCATTTGGGGCTTGAAATTCCTTCTTAATATCTATATAATAGATATAGTATGGGAAAATTGACGGGGCAGCATATTTTGTGGAAGGATGTGATGGGGAGTGTCGGCTAAGACAGATACAGAAGTGATTATCGGCGGCAAGGTATTTACATTAAGCGGTTATGAAAGTGAAGAATATTTGCAGAAAGTAGCGTCTTATATTAATAATAAGATGACGGAATACGGCAAGGTCGATAGTTTTCGGAGACAGCCCTCGGATACCCAGAGCGTTCTGCTCCAGCTTAACATCGCGGATGACTATTTCAAGGCGAAAAAGCAGATCAGTCTTTTGGAAGAAGAGATCCAAAGCAAAGAACGGGAATTGTATGACCTGAAGCATGAATTGATTGCATCGCAGATCAAGCTGGAAAATACGGAAAAGAATGTAAAGAGCCTGCAGTCGGAAGTAAACGAAAGCGCAAAGAAAATAATTCGCATGGAGACGGAACTGAAAGATTTTAAGGGAAACGGAAAGTAATTGGAGATAATGGAAAGAGGAGGGCTGTCTTGTATAAGACAGCCTTTATTATCAGACACTGCCCCGCGAAGCGTAGCAGTGTCTGAATAAACTGGGAGTGGATATGAAGAAAGTGGAATTGCTTGCGCCTGCGGGAAATTATGAAAGTTTTCTGGGGGCGGTGCATGCCGGGGCAGATGCTGTTTATCTCGGAGGCGAGAAGTTCGGCGCAAGGGCATATGCGGATAATTTTACAGAGGAAGAGGTATGCCGGGCGATAAGGTATGCCCATATTTATGGGAGAAAGGTGTATCTGACAGTGAATACCCTTGTAAAGGAACGGGAATTCCATGATTTGTATTCTTATCTCCTTCCTTTTTATGAAGCGGGACTGGACGGGGTGATTATTCAGGATCTTGGGGTATTTCAGGCAGTCGGCAAATGGTTTCCGGCGCTGGCAAGGCATGCCAGCACACAGATGGCGGTGACGGGATTCCGGGGGGCGGAGTATTTGAAAGACTTGGGGGCCAAACGGATCGTTCCGGCAAGGGAGCTGTCGCTGGCAGAGATAAAAGAAATGAAGAAAAAGGCGGATATAGAGATCGAAACGTTTATCCATGGGGCGATCTGCTATTGCTATTCGGGCCAGTGCCTGTTCAGCAGCGTGATCGGAGGAAGAAGCGGGAACAGGGGGAGGTGCGCCCAGCCCTGCCGTCTGCCTTATCGTATTTCCAGCGGATTTTCGGATGATATGCCAGGCCGGGAAGCCCGACTGAGGCAAAAGACAGGAAAGGATAGGTATCCCCTCAGCTTAAAGGATATGTGTACGGTGGAACTGCTGGGAGAGCTGATAGAGGCAGGCATCGATTCCTTCAAAATAGAAGGAAGGATGAAAAGCCCGGAATATGCCGCAGGCGTAACGGGGATTTACAGAAAGTACATCGACAAGTATTATGAAGATCCGAAGAACTACTGTGTGGAAGAGGAAGATCGGAAAAAACTGGAATCGCTGTATATCCGAAGCGAAATCAGTCAAGGTTATTATTATAAGCATAACGGAAAGGATATGGTATCCCTGGAAAATCCGGGATATACAGGAAGCGACGAGATCTTGCTGGGGCAGATTCGGAGGACTTATCTGGAAGGCGATTTCCGCTATCCCGTCCAAATGCGCATAAAACTGGTAAAAGGAGAAGAAACGGAGCTGGCCGTTACAGGGGGCGGCGTAAATATCACGGTAAAAGGAGAGAAGCCGCAGGAAGCGCAGAAACAGCCGCTGACGGAGGAAGGAATTCGCAGGCAGCTTGGCAAATGCGGAAAGACGGCATTTTATCTGGATGGTTTGCATATTTCCATGCCCGGGGATATTTTTCTTCCGGTAAAATCTATCAACGACTTAAGGCGAATGGCATTGGAACGTTTGGAAGAGGAAATCATCAGGAAAAATGGGTTTCCTTCCCCTTATGAGAGAAAAACGGAGAGACTTAAGGATGAGGAGGAACTTTATAAGAAAGATTCGAAACATCTGATTTCTAGTGAAAAAAAGGACAGGAAGACAAGGATCCATGCGTTTGCCCTGACAAAGGAACAATGCTCTGCGGCGGTATCCTGCGGAGTGGAGCGGCTTTATGTGGATGCAGACCTTTGCATGGACGGGGAATGGATGGAGAAATGGAAGGATGCCGGAGGAAAAACGGCATTTTATCTTGCCTTGCCTTATGTGCTGCGGCAAAGGGATGATTTTTATTTGAACAGGATAGAAGCTCTGCTTGGAGAATCTGTTTTTGAAGGGGTTCTGGTGCGCAACCTGGAGGAACTCCAATATATGAAAGACAGATTCCGAAAAGATTCTGCTATAAAAATAGTGTCGGATGCCGGCCTTTATATTTGGAATAAAGAGGCGCTGGGGGTGCTTGGAAAAGATTGCGGGGAGGCATATGTTCCTTTGGAATTGAATATCCATGAGCTGAAGGAATTGACGGACAAAGAGGGGGAGCGGGAACTGGCAATGTCCGTTTATGGAAGGATTCCCATGATGGTATCCGCTAACTGCGTCGCTGGCACGATGGAAGGCTGTTGCCGGAAGAAAAAGGGAAAAAAGGGGCAGAGTCTGAAGTTTGCGGCTTTGACAGACAGATACGGAAAGGCCTTTCCGATATATTTAAATTGTATCCATTGCTATAATGTGATTTATAATTCCCTTCCATTATCGCTGCACCAGAATGCGGATAGAATAAAAGAGGCAGGAATTTCTACGTTCCGCCTGGATTTTACAACAGAAGGGGAAAATGAGACGAAGAAGATACTGCGTTTTTGGATGGAGGGGGAAGGAAGACTTTATAAGGATGTTCCTTATGAAGAGTATACCAAGGGACATTTTAAACGGGGAGCGGAATAATGGAACTGTACATTACGGAAATATCCAAATATGTCATTGCGCTGTTGATGGCATTATATGCATATGAATCTTTTGCGGTATTTCGGTTTCAGGATGAAGAGCGCCGAAGCGGCATTTATACACGGCAGAATCTTCTGATGCTGATGGTTCATTTCTCCTGCTTTATGGCTATATGCTTTGAAACCGGAGATATTACCTACTTGTTTTTCTATATTTTCCAGCAGATCGTCCTGTTCGCTACGGTTATTTTGTTCCATATGATTTACCCCGGGGCGAACCGGCTGGCGGTGAATAATATGTGTATGCTTTTGGGCATAGGGTTCGTCATATTAACCAGGCTTTCCTATGAAAAAGCGGTAAAACAGTTTGTCATTGCAGTATGTTCGATTGTTTTGACGATGATCATTCCCTTTTTTATCCGTAAGCTGAAATTTTTAAAGAAACTGACATGGGTTTATGCCCTGGCGGGAATCGCAGCCTTGGCGGTCGTGCTTCTATTGGGGGCGTATACGAACGGTTCCAAGATTTCCTATTCTGTCGGCGGGGTGACGTTCCAGCCGTCGGAATTTGTAAAGATTATTTTTGTTTTCTTTGTCGCCAGTGCCCTGCATGAGTCCGCATCTTTTTTTGAAGTATTCACAACGGCGGTGGTAGCGGGAATCCATGTCGTTATTCTTGTAATTTCCAAAGATCTTGGCAGTGCGCTGATTTTCTTTGTCGTATACGTGCTGATGGTATTCGTGGCCACCAGGAATCCGCTGTATCTTCTGGCAGGGACGGCCGGAGGAAGCGCCGCCGCAGTCATTGCCTATCAGGCTTTCAGCCATGTACAGGTGCGCGTCCAGGCATGGAGGGATCCATGGAGCGAAATCGATTCGGCGGGCTACCAGATCACCCAGTCTTTGTTTGCGATCGGCAGCGGCGGCTGGTTTGGCATGGGTCTTTTCCAGGGGACGCCGAATTCCATTCCCTTTGTGGAAGCGGATTTTATATTTTCCGCGATTGCAGAAGAACTGGGCATTATATTTGCCATGTGCGTGATTCTGGTATCCTTAAGCAGCTTTATTATGTTTATGGACATTTCTATGAAATTAAAGGATAATTTTTACCGGCTGATTGCCTTCGGGCTCGGTGTTACTTATATTTTCCAGGTGTTTCTGACGATCGGCGGGGGCAGCAAATTCATTCCGCTGACCGGCGTTACTTTGCCCCTGGTCAGTTATGGGGGAAGCTCCGTGCTGACTACGCTGATTATGTTTGCGATCATAGAAGGACTCTGCATGGTAAAAGGGGATGAGGAAAAAGAGGAGAAATATGCGGCAAGAAAGAGACGTAAAATTAAAAACAGCGCGACAGAGAACCGGGACGAAAAAAAAGAGGAATGATCATTCTAAAAAGAGAAAAACGAATGTTCCCATTATGACGGTGACATATCTGTTTGCGGCAGCTTTTCTTAGCATGATGGTTTATATCTGTTATTATTCCTCGACCCATGAGCAGGAGCTGATCAATAACAGCTATAACGGCAGGCAGCAGGTTCTTACGGCGAAAAATATCCGGGGGACGATTTATGCAGGAGGAGGGGAAATCCTTGCACAGACCATAACGGATGAAGAAGGAAAGGAAGTACGCAGTTATCCGTACGGCAGTCTTTTTTCCCATGCGGTTGGGTATGCCACGCATGGAAGGGCGGGGATAGAGGCTCTGGGAAATTATTATCTGATTCATTCCAATGCGCCTTTGTCGGAAAAGGTGGCAGACGATATGGCCGGGAGCAAATATCCGGGGGACGATGTGCATACCACTTTGGACGTCAGCCTTCAGGAAGTGGCGGACCAGGCGCTCGGTGTTTATAGAGGGGCAGTTATTGTTTCAGAGCCTTCCAGCGGGAAGATTCTTGCCATGGTGTCCAAACCGGGTTATGATCCTAACCAAATAGAAGAAATTTGGGATTCCCTAGTGGAGGACAAGGAAAGCGGCATATTGCTGAACCGCACGACGCAAGGGCTGTATCCGCCCGGTTCCACGTTTAAGATCGTGACGGCGCTGGAATATATAAGGGAAAACCCGGATACGTACCAGAATTATGGTTTCCAGTGCAACGGAAGTTTTTCGGACGGCGCGGACAGGATCAACTGTTATCATGGGCAGAGCCACGGCAGCGTGAATTTTTCCAGATCCTTTGCGAAATCTTGCAACGCTTCTTTTGCCAACATCGGCGTGAAGCTGGATAAAGGAAAATTCCAGGATACTTTGGATGATCTGTTGTTCAACCAGGAGCTTCCGCTGGAACTGAATTATAATAAGAGCCGCATAGAGGTGCAGGAAGATTCTCCGAACAGCGATATGATGCAGATCGCCATCGGCCAGGGGACGACGGGAATGACCCCGGTTCATTTGAATATGATTACGAATGCGATTGCGAACAACGGCGTGTTGATGAAACCATATGTCATAGATTATGTGGAAAACAGTACGGGAACGGTGGTTAAGCAATTTTCACCTTCCACAGCAAAGAGGCTGATTTCTGCCGGGGAAGCGGACGCTTTAAAAGAGCTGATGCGCGGCGTGGTGGAGGAAGGGACGGCAAGCCGGCTAAAAGGGCTTTCCTATACGGCGGCAGGAAAAACAGGATCTGCGGAATACAATACCGTAAAGGGGGACTCCCATGCATGGTTCACCGGATTTGCCCCGGCGGACAATCCGAAGATCAGCGTGACCATTATCATTGAAGGGGCTGGCTCCGGCGGGGATTTCGCCGTGCCGATCGCCAAGAGGATTTTTGACGCATATTTTCAGGAATAATATTGGAAATAAAAAAAAGTATGTTATAATGGCAACAGGAAACAAAAATACAGACGGATGGTTCAAAGATGAAATTTTATAAAAATCTTTATATAGGCGAAGGAATCAAACATCCGAATATGGTAAAGTGGAAGCTGCAGCACAATGCCGGGCAGTTTCAGATATATGTGATCGCGCTGGCCGCCGGGAGAGACCAGCTGGAGATCTACCACTGTGCATTTCTCCAGCAGAAATATTATAAAAAACATCCGCCATATATTATAGGCATCGCAAAAAAATATGAAGAAGCGCTGGATCTCGTGGTGGAAATAACGAAAGCGGCATTGGAGAGAAACGGATATCCTGACTTGAAAAAATATTTGTTTCCAGAAGGTGATTAAGAGGTAGATATGCTGCACATATTATTAACAATAATATTGTCAATACTGAAAATAATAGGAATTATTCTGGCCGCCGTTATCGGAATCCTTTTGCTTGTCCTTCTCTGCGCGCTGTTTGTGCCTGTCAGGTACCGTGTTGCGGCGGATGGGAAGCTTGGGGAAAAGCCGCCAGCCCGCGTGGAAATAAAGGTGACATGGCTGCTGCACATGGTGAATGTCCTATTTTCTTACCATGGATCCGTTTGTCTGAGGATAAGGCTGTTTTGTTTTACATTACTGGACTCTTCTAAAAAAAAGAAAGGAAAAAAGAAGAAAAAGGGGGGTAAAAAGAAACAGCACAAGGCGGGCAAGGAAAGAGACGGAAAGGAAGAAACGGAAATCCCCCCGATTCCGGAAAAGGAAAGGATAAACGAGGAAGAAACCGCCAGACTGGAAATGGGAAGGGAAAAGACGGCTGAAGAAGGGGAAAGCAGGGACCGAACAGAAGGAGGTCTTTCGGAAGGGGAAGACGGGCAGGGAATCATAGAAAAGGTCAAAGCATTCTTTCATGCTGTTTTTAGTTTTTTCCGTAAACTTTTGGAAGCCTTGAAAAATATAGAGTACACAACCAGGGAAATATGTGGTAAAATAAAAAATGTTATGGAAAATATACGGTATTATATCGATATTTTGCAGGGCGAGGCTTTCCGAAACGTATTTAGAAATGCCAAAAAACAGCTTTTATGGATATGCAGGAAGCTGAAGCCGCAGATATGCAGGATCAATCTGCGGGCAGGAATGGAGGATCCGGCTACGACCGGCCAGATCATGGCAGTCTATGGAATGCTGTATCCTATGGTCGGAGGCAGCATATTTCTGCAGCCGGAATTCGAAGGGAAAGTAATGGAAGGCGATGTATATATCAAGGGCAGGATAACAGGGATTATCTTCCTGGTCGCCGGCTTAAAGATTGCATTGGATAAAAATATATGGAGATTGCTGAAACTGCTGAAAAAGGAGGGCGTATAAATGGCAGATAATAATTTCTCAGGTGTAATAGAAGCATTGATGAACGGCATGAACTGTGTGCTTTCAACAAAGACGGTGGTGGGCGAGGCAACCCAGGTGGGTGATACGATCATACTGCCCCTTGTGGATGTCAGCTTCGGCGTAGGCGCAGGGGCGAATGCGGCGGATAAAAAAAGCGGCGGCGCAGGCGGCTTTACCGGCAAGATGACTCCCAGTGCGGTACTCGTTATTAAAGATGGAACGACAAAGCTTGTCAATGTGAAAAACCAGGATACGATGACAAAGATTTTGGATATGATTCCGGATATTGTGGAAAAATTTACAAAACCAGAAGATAAGGAAGAACTGCCGGACGATAAGACAGCGGTGGACATCGCTTTTCCCGAGGAATAATACTGCGCGGGAGATGGGGAAAAATAAAAGTCATGCAGGACAAGGGGAATGCATAAGATAAAATAAGAGCATAAGCAGTTGGAGCGGCACGGAGGAACAGCATGAAAAAATTGATTGGTTTTATCGCTTTTTGGATTGCGGTAGGAATGCTGCTTATGCTTCTTTTTTTTACCAGCAGGTTTATAGGGCTGATTATCTGTGCATTGTTGCTGCTCATTGGATATAATTTTTATTATTGCGATTGAGGCGTACAGGAATACGAAGGTGCTGGAAAATGAGAAATGTGGATGAAATATTAAAGGACGGGAATGAGAAAGAATTAAGGGAGATGAAAGCGTGGCTTTTCCGGGAAGAGTTTCGGTTATCGATGATCCGCGAGGAACTGGATGAACTGCGGAAAAAGCTGGACCATGAAAAAAAATTCCACGAGACGGAGATGCGGAGCTTGCAGCATAAGCTGAAAGTGGAAAAAGGGCGCATAGAGCAGGAAAACCGCCTGTTGGACCAGAAGATGAAGATACTCCAGAAAGGGTTTGAGGATTTGGATGAAGACCGGCGGGTGCTTCAGAGAGAAAAGGACAAGTTTAATTCCCAGCGGGGGCCTTACCACGAAAGGCAGACGTATTCCCATCATTCAGGCATAGAGGAAATGCTGTTCAGCGGGGTGAACAGTTATTTGACATTGAAAAAGAGATATAAGGATCTGATGAAAATGTTCCATCCCGATAATGTGACGGGAGACCATGAAATGGTGCAGATCATTACGAGGGAATATGAAGAGCTGAAAAAAGCTTATGAAATGGGAAGCAGGGCAAAATAAAAAGCCAGCCGTCAGGCTGGTTTTTTATTCAAGGCTGCTTTATAAACTGAAATCTTTAAGTCTTAAAAAATTAAGCTCTTTCTACTAAGCCAGATCTTAAGCAACGTGTGCAGACATGCATCTTTTTATTGCCGCCATTCACTTTGCATTTTACGCGTTTTACGTTAGCATGCCAGATTCTGTTTGTTTTTCTATGAGAATGGCTTACGTTATTACCAAACTGAGCGCCCTTGCCACAAATATCACATTTAGCCATTTTTGCACCTCCTCGAAATTGTACTCGCAACATTAGTATAATAGCAGATAAAATCCCATAATGCAAGTAAAAATTTCATGGATTGGAAAATTATTTTATTTGAAATTCAATATTTTCTTGTTTCTTTACCAAATTACGGTTATAATACATCATATATTGATTTCAAAAGGAAAATTAAGGAGGTATAGTATGAAAGCTTCTTCTCTGGATACCCATATGGGAAATATAGCGATCGACAGCGAAGTAATTGCGCAGTATGCCGGTTCGGTGGCAATGGAATGTTTTGGCATTGTCGGCATGGCCGGCGTCAATGTGAAGGACGGCCTGGTGAAACTTTTAAAAATGGACAGTATGACGAGGGGGATCAAGGTTTCGCTTCATAACCATAAACTGGTTCTTAATTTTCATGTCATTGTTTCCTATGGAGTCAGCATACTGGCAGTATCCGATAATCTGATCAGCAACGTGAAATATAAAGTGGAAGAGTTTACCGGCATTGGAATTGAAAAAATCAACATCTTTGTAGAAGGTGTAAGAGTGATTGATTAAGGAGGAAATTTGTTGTGGTTAAAACAATCGATGCGAAGATGCTTTCTAAGATGTTTTTAGCTGGCGCAAAAAATTTGGAAGAGAAAAAAGAGTGGATTAACGAATTGAACGTATTTCCCGTTCCAGACGGCGATACCGGGACGAATATGACCTTAACCATTATGGCGGCGGCAAAAGAAGTGTCGGCCATGGAAAAACCGGATATGACTGTGTTGTGCAAGGCGATATCATCCGGCTCCCTGCGCGGGGCAAGAGGGAATTCCGGGGTTATTTTATCCCAGCTTTTCCGCGGGTTTACCAAAGGGGTGAGGGACTACGAAAAACTGGATGCAAAGATTCTGGCCGATGCTTTTGACAAAGCGGTGGAAACGGCTTATAAAGCTGTTATGAAGCCCAAGGAAGGAACGATACTGACCGTTGCCAAAGGAGGCGCCCAGAAAGCCAGGGAGTTAGCGGAAGGCGGCGAAGAGGATCTGACGGTATTTTTTGAAGAAATTATAAAGCATGCGGACGAGGTGCTGGAAAAAACGCCGGATCTTCTTCCTGTGCTGAAACAGGCGGGAGTGGTGGATTCCGGCGGACAAGGACTGATGCAGGTGCTGAAAGGCGCTTATGAAGCTTTCCTTGGAAAAGAAATTGATTTTAAGATTTCTGATGTGAAAGCGTCATCTTCTGCGGCATCGGCAAATATGGACGCACAGGCGCAGGCGGATATTAAATTCGGCTATTGTACAGAATTTATTATTATGCTGAACAGGAATTTTAATATCAAACAGGAAATGGATTTTAAAGCATACCTGGAATCGATCGGTGATTCCATCGTGGTAGTTGCGGATGAGGATGTAGTTAAAGTGCATGTACATACCAACGACCCCGGTATGGCAATTCAAAAGGCATTGAAATATGGCGCTCTTTCCAATATGAAGATTGATAATATGAGGCTGGAGCATCAGGAAAAACTGTTTAAGATGGCGGAAAAACAGAAAGAAGAGACAAAAGAGGCGGAGAAAGCGCCGAAAAAGGAAGTGGGCTTTATTGCGGTTTCCGCAGGAGATGGAATCCAGGAGATCTTCAAAGGACTCGGTGTGGATTATATTATCGAAGGAGGCCAGACAATGAATCCCAGCACGGCGGATATGCTGGATGCTGTGGAAAAAGTGAACGCGGATACAGTATATATTCTTCCGAATAATAAGAACATTATTCTGGCGGCGGATCAGGCATCCCATATGGCAGAAGATAAGAAAGTTGTCGTGATACCGACCAAGACGGTGCCACAGGGGATTACTGCGGTGATAAATTATGTACCTGAACTGTCCGTGGAAGAGAATACGGAGACGATGTCCGAGGAGATCAAGGCAGTCCGCACCGGCCAGGTGACGTATGCGGTGAGGGATACGGTGATCGACGATAAGGAAATTAAACAAGGCGATTATATGGGAATCGGCGACAGCGGCATTTTGTCCAACGGGACGGATATGATGGAAGTGACTTTCCGAATGATAGAAGACATGATGGAAGAGGATAAGGAACTGATCAGTATATATTATGGTTCCGAGGTTTCGGAAGAAACGGCAGGAGAATTAAAGGAAAAAGTGGAAGCAAGATATCCGAGATGTGATGTGGAGCTGCAATATGGGGGACAGCCGATTTACTACTATATTATTTCAGCCGAATAGTAGTGTGAAGAGAAGTTCTAAGGCTCGCACCAGTGGGTGCTTCGCCAAGAACTTCTAGGGTTCTTAACGCAAATTTGCGTTAAGAACCGCCCTTCACACCGAAGAATGCCCGGAGAACGGGCATTCTTCCCGTTGGCTTGAAATGTTGTGGGGCGGAATTATGGGAGTTGGTGTATTAGGAGAAAAGGACGGGGGGCCGTCCTTTTTTTACAGAGTTGGTGCGAGAGCAGGGGAAAAGTTTTCCATTGCTTGATTCATATTGATAATATCATAAGAAATGGATAAGGTGAGGGTATGGATGGATGTACGGATATTATTCAGATCAAAGGGGTGGGGGAGAAAACGGCTCGGTTGTTTTATAAGCTGGGTGTGAAGAATATCGGGGAGCTGCTTCGGAATTATCCGAGGGATTATGAAATGTTTTCCGCTCCGCTTTCCATCAGCGATGCCGTTTCGGGGGAGCTTTGCGCGGTGAGGGCCTGCCTGGTGGGGAATATGGCATCGAAAAAAGTGAGGAATCTGACGGTGATTAATTTTGTAGTCAAGGATGGAACCGGACAGGTTTTTATGACTTATTTTAATATGCCTTATGTAAAAAATATATTGAAAAAGGGAAGTTTTTATATATTCCGGGGAATCTTGCAGGAGAAAAACGGAAAGCTGGCGATGGAACAGGCGAAGATTTATAAGCCGGAGGAATATGCCAGGCTAACCGGGGTGCTGCAGCCTAAATATCCGCTTACGGCGGGGCTGACGAACCATATGGTGACAAAGGCGGTCAAACAGGCGCTGTCACTTTTTGACTGGGAAGGGGATCCTTTGCCAGCATGGATCAGGGAGGAACAGCGCCTTATGCCGTATGAACAGGCGTTGGAAGCCGTTCACTTTCCTTCGGATTATGATGAACTGCTGGCGGCGAGGAAGAGGCTGGTTTTTGACGAATTCTTTTTCTTTCTTCTGGCGTTGCGAAAATGCAAGGATCACAACGAGGGATTGAAAAGCAGTCATCCCATGATGGAAACAGCACAGACTGGAAGGCTGATAGAGGCTCTTCCCTATTCTTTGACGGCGGCACAGCGCAGGACATGGGAGGAAATCAGGGACGATCTTGCGGGGGACAAGGTCATGAACCGGCTTGTCCAGGGCGATGTGGGATCGGGAAAGACGATTCTTGCTTTTCTTGCGCTGCTCATGTGTGTGTCCAATGGCTATCAGGGAGCTATGATGGCACCGACGGAAGTATTGGCATTGCAGCATTACGAGGCAATGAAGGAACTGACGGAAAAATACCGCCTTCCCTTTTGTCCGATACTGTTAACAGGGTCTATGGCAGCAAAGGAAAAGAGGGAGGCTTACGAGGAGATCAAGAGCGGAAGAGCCAACGTAGTGATCGGAACTCATGCCCTGATACAGGAAAAAGCGGAGTATAAAAACCTGGCATTGGTCGTTACGGACGAACAGCATCGGTTCGGCGTAAGGCAAAGGGAGAGGCTGGCCGGAAAGGGAGAGGGCGTGCATGTGATGGTCATGAGCGCGACGCCGATCCCGAGAACCTTGGCGCTTATTCTTTATGGGGATCTGGATATTTCGATCGTAGATGAACTGCCCGCCAACAGGCTGCCCATTAAAAACTGCGTGGTTGGAACGGAGTACAGGGACAGGGCATACCGCTTTATCGAAAAGGAAGTACGGATGGGACACCAGGTTTATGTGATATGCCCGATGGTGGAAGAAGGGGAAATGGAAGGAGTAGAAAACGTAGTATCCTACACGGAAAAGTTAAAAAGCATGCTGCCGGCAGATATACAAGTAGCTTGCCTTCATGGGAAAATGCGTTCTTCGGATAAGAATAAAATTATGGAGGAATACGGCACGCATAATATTGATGTGCTTGTTTCTACTACCGTGATCGAGGTAGGGATCAATGTCCCCAATGCCACGGTGATGATGGTGGAAAATGCGGAACGGTTCGGCTTAGCGCAGCTTCACCAGCTCAGGGGCCGGGTCGGCAGGGGGGAGAGCCAGTCCTACTGCATTTTTATGAATGGATCCGGAAAAAAAGAAAGTTTTGACAGGCTGGAGATATTAAACCGGTCCAACGATGGATTTTATATTGCGGGGGAGGACCTGAAAATGCGCGGCCCTGGGGATTTGTTCGGAATACGGCAGAGCGGGCTGATGGATTTTAAGATCGGGGATATTTATCAGGATGCAGATCTGCTGAAAGCGGCGGGGGAATATGCGGACAGGGTGCTGTCCGAGGATGAAGGGCTGGAAAAACTGGAGCATGCCCTGCTTGGAAAGTATATGGAAAATCTATTGAATTCGGTTGACTTTCGGACAATCTGACGGTAAGATAATGAATAACGGTGATATTTTACCGGGACAGACCAGAGACAAGAGGGCGGAAAGGAGAAGTGCTGCGGGTGCAGTGCGGTACAGAACAGTGGCAAAGATTGCGATCGTAACGGACAGTAATAGTGGAATTACGCAGAATCAGGCAAAGGAGCTGGGCATTTATGTGCTTCCCATGCCTTTTATGGTGAATGAAGAGACTTATTTTGAAGATATTAACCTGACACAGGATGAATTTTATGAAATGCTGGCGAGAGGGGACAATGTGGTGACGAGTCAGCCGTCCCCGGATTCGGTGATGAAATTGTGGGACGATTTGCTGAAGGAATACGATGAAATCGTGCATATTCCCATGAGCAGCGGTTTATCCGGCTCCTGTCAGAGCGCCATTATGCTTTCTCAGGATTATGACGGAAAAGTACAGGTAGTCAACAACCAGAGAATATCCGTTACCCAAAGGCAGTCGGCGCTGGATGCGCGCAAACTGGCGGAAGACGGAAAATGCGCGGAAGAAATCAAAGAATTTCTGGAAGCCGATAAATACAATTCCAGCATTTATATTATGCTGGATACGCTTTATTATTTAAAAAAGGGCGGAAGAATCACGCCAGCCGCCGCCGCGCTTGGAACGCTGCTGAGGCTGAAGCCGGTATTGCAGATACAAGGCGACAAACTGGATGCCTTTGCAAAGGCGAGAACGACAAACCAGGGGAAAACGATTATGACCAATGCCATCAAAAACGACATGATCAATCGTTTTGGAGGGGCAGACAAAGATAATATATGGCTGCAGATCGCCCACACCCATAATCAGGAGGCGGCAGAGGTATTGAAACAAGAACTGCTGGAAGTCTTCCCAGGCTTTGACATCCATATAGAACCTCTTTCCTTAAGCGTTTCCTGCCATATCGGTCCTGGAGCGCTGGCGATCGCCTGTTGTAAAAAAATATAAAATGCAGATATCTGTCAGCAAACTCCAGAGGCTTCCTCTGGAGCTTTTTTTCCTCTTTTATTTCCAAAGGATATATGCTATACTACAAAATGAATTTTTGGACAATGACAGGAAAGGATGGAAATCATGGCGAAAGCGGATACCTATGACGCCTCGAAAATAACGGTTCTGGAAGGGCTGGAAGCGGTCAGGAAAAGACCCGGGATGTATATCGGAAGCGTTTCTTACAAAGGTTTGAACCATCTGATATACGAAATTGTAGATAACGCGGTGGACGAACACCTGGCCGGCTATTGCGATAAGATAAAAGTGACGCTGGAAGCGGACGGTTCGGCCACGGTGGAAGATAATGGCAGAGGAATTCCTGTGGGGATGCACGAAAAAGGGATCAGCGCGGAGCGGCTTGTATTCACTACGCTGCATGCCGGAGGGAAGTTTGATAATTCTTCTTATAAGACGAGCGGAGGTCTCCACGGAGTGGGGTCTTCTGTTGTAAATGCGCTTTCCGCCTATCTGACGGTACAAGTGAAGAACGGCGGTTTTATTTATGAAGATAAATATGAAAGGGGAAATCCCGTTATTGAACTGAAAGACGGGCTGCTGCCTGTCATCGGGAAAACAAGGGAAACAGGGACAAAGGTGAATTTCCTTCCCGATGATACTATTTTTGACAGGACACGCTTTAAAGAAGACGAAGTGAAAAGCCGTCTGCATGAGACGGCGTATTTAAATCCAGCGCTTACGATTATTTATGAAGACAGGCGCAAGGTTCCGGCAGAACATATCGAGTATCAGGAGACGGAGGGTATTACCGGATTTGTCAAGGATATGAATAAGTCCAAAGAGACTGTGCATGATGTCATTTATTATAAAGGGGAAAACGATAACATATCTGTGGAGGTCGCTTTCCAGTATGTGAATGAATTCCATGAAAATGTGCTGGGCTTCTGTAATAATATCTATAATGCGGAAGGCGGGACCCATCTGACAGGGTTTAAGACCATGTTCACCAATGTGATTAATACATACGCAAGGGAACTGAATATTTTGAAGGAGAAGGACGTTAATTTTACCGGGGCCGATGTACGCAACGGAATGACGGCGGTCGTTTCCCTCAAACACCCGGACCCCCGGTTTGAAGGACAGACAAAGACGAAGCTGGATAACCAGGATGCGGCGAAGGTGGTCAGCAAAGTGACGGGGGAAGAAATCGTCCGTTATTTTGACCGTAACTTGGAGGTCTTAAAGGCTGTGATCGGCTGCGCCGAAAAGGCGGCGAAGATACGGAAGACGGAAGAGAAAGCGAAGACGAATATGCTCACGAAGCAGAAGTTTTCTTTTGATTCCAATGGGAAACTGGCGAACTGTGAATCACGGGACGCATCCAAATGCGAAATTTTTATTGTGGAGGGCGATTCTGCGGGGGGAAGCGCAAAAACTGCAAGAAATCGTGCATTTCAGGCGATTTTGCCTATCCGGGGCAAAATTCTGAATGTGGAAAAGGCAAGTATTGACAAAGTTCTTGCAAATGCAGAGATCAAAACGATGATCAATGCCTTTGGCTGCGGGTTTTCCGAGGGCTATGGGAATGATTTTGATATCTCCAAGCTGCGGTATGACAAAATTATTATTATGGCGGATGCGGATGTGGACGGAGCGCATATTTCCACGCTTCTGCTTACTTTGTTCTACCGTTTTATGCCGGAACTGATTTATGAAGGGCATGTATATCTTGCCATGCCTCCTTTATACAAGGCGATGCCGTCGAAGGGGAAGGAAGAATACTTATATGACGACAAGGCGCTGGAAAAATATCGGAAGCGCCATAAAGGACCCTTTACGCTGCAGCGTTATAAAGGACTGGGGGAAATGGATGCGGAACAGCTGTGGGAAACGACGCTGAACCCGGAGACAAGGCTTTTGAAACAGGTGGAGATCGAGGACGGCCGCATGGCTTCCGAGGTGACGGAGATGCTGATGGGGACGGATGTTCCGCCGAGAAAAGCATTTATTTATGAGCATGCGACGGATGCGGAACTGGACGTATAGGAAACGGCAAGCCGGGAGGAATGAATTATTATGGATGACAGCAGGATCATCAAAACGGAATATTCGGAAGTCATGCAGAAATCTTATATTGATTATGCGATGAGCGTCATTATTGCGAGGGCGCTTCCAGACGTGAGGGACGGACTGAAACCAGTGCAGAGGAGGACTCTGTACGATATGCATGAGCTGGGCATACGGCATGATAAGCCTTATCGAAAAAGCGCCCGCATTGTGGGCGATACGATGGGCAAGTATCATCCCCATGGGGACAGTTCCATTTATGAAGCCTTGGTCGTAATGACCCAGGAATTTAAAAAGGGAATGCCGCTGGTGGACGGGCATGGGAACTTTGGAAATATTGAAGGCGACGGGGCGGCGGCTATGCGTTATACGGAAGCCAGGCTGCAGAAGGTGACGCAGGAGGCATTTTTAGCCGATCTGGACAAAGATGTAGTGGATTTCGTGCCTAATTTTGATGAGACGGAAAAGGAGCCTTCCGTGCTTCCTGCCAAGATTCCCAATCTGCTTGTCAACGGTTCCGAGGGCATTGCGGTGGGTATGGCCACCAGCATTCCTCCGCACAATTTATCGGAAGTTATCGATGCGGCCAAAGCATATATGAAGAACCCGGAGATTACGGTAAAGGAATTGATGAAGCATGTGAAAGGCCCCGATTTCCCTACCGGAGGAATTGTAATTAATAAAGACGATTTGCTTTCCATTTATGAAACAGGGACGGGGAAGATAAAGGTCAGGGGAAAAGTGGAAATCGAGAAAGCGAAGGGCGGCAAGACGAATGTCGTGATTACCGAGATACCATATCCCATGATCGGTGCTAATATCGGCAAATTCCTTTCCGATGTGGCCGGGCTTGCGGAGACAAAGAAGACACAGGATATTACGGATATTTCAAACCAGTCCTCCAAAGAGGGAATCCGTATTGTCATAGAGCTGAAAAAAGATGCGGATGTCGATCATTTTATCAATATGCTGTATAAAAAAACGCGCCTGGAGGATACTTTCGGTGTCAATATGCTGGCGATTTCCGACGGGAAGCCGGAGACGATGGGGTTAAAACAGATCATCAAGGCGAATGTTGATTTTCAGTTTGAAGTGGCGGGCAGAAAATATAAGACTCTCCTGGAGAAAGAACTGGAGCGCAGGGAAGTGCAGGAGGGGTTGATCAAGGCATGCAACGTCATCGACCTGATTATAGAGATTCTGCGGGGAAGCAAAGACCGGGCGATGGTAAAGGAATGCTTGGTGGAAGGAAAGACGGAAGGCATCCAATTCAAGTCAAAGGAATCCAAAGCCATGGCCGCCCAGCTTAAGTTTACGGAAAAACAGGCGAACGCTATACTGGATATGCGCTTGTATAAGCTGATCGGTCTGGAGCTGGAAGCTTTGGTCAAGGAGCATGAGGAAACGATGGCGAATATTTACCGGTATGAAGAGATACTGGAGCGCAGGGAGGCCATGGCGCAGGTGATCATGAACGAGCTGGACGCCATGAAGAAGGAATATGGAAGACCCAGGCGGACGATGGTGGAAAACAGGGAAGAAGCTGTTTATGAGGAAAAGAAATTAGAAGAGATGGCAGTCATGTGCCTGGTCGATCGCTTCGGTTATGTAAAAACGGTGGATGTGCCGACTTATGAGCGGAACAAAGAAGCGGCTGATACAGAAAACAGATTTGTGTTTCCATGCAAGAATACAGGGAAAATCTGTGTGTTTACCAACACAGGACAGCTGTATACGATCAAAGTTTTGGACCTGCCGTTTGGAAAGTTCCGCGATAAAGGAATTCCATTGGATAACGTCAGCAACTACAGCTCGGAAAAGGAAACGATACTTTTCATAACCGAACAGTCACAGCTGAACTTGTATAGGGTAATTTTTGCCACCAAATTTTCTATGGTAAAAGTAGTGGACGGCGGAGAATTCGACGTATCGAAACGGACGGTGGCCGCCACCAAGCTGCAAGAGGGGGACGAGGTGGTTTCCGTAAATATCTTAAAGGAACAGACCAATATTGTCCTGCGGACGGCGGGCGGATATTTCCTGCGTTTCCCGATTGAGGAGATTCCTGAAAAGAAGAAAGGAGCGGTGGGTGTCCGGGGCATGAAGCTGGCGGGCAAAGATTACGTGGAAGAGGTATATTATACACAGAATGCCGTGGAATATTGGATGGAGTATAAAGGAAAAAAAGTAGAGCTGAATAAGCTGAAAGCCGGAAAAAGGGATACAAAAGGAGTAAAGCCCAGGCTTTGACAATATTTTCCTATAAAAGGATTGACCGGAAACAAAGAAAAGATTATGATGGTAGAAAGATAAATGCCGAAAGGATAAGCAGACGGATTATGAGAGTGATTGCAGGAACGGCAAGAAGCCTTCCTTTGAAGGCGCCGGAAGGAATGGATACCAGGCCGACTACGGACAGGATAAAGGAAACATTGTTTAATATGCTTCAGCCTTATCTTGCGGACTGCATATTTATTGATTTATTCAGCGGGAGCGGCGGCATAGGCATAGAGGCATTGAGCAGAGGAGCGGGACATGCCTATTTTGTGGAAAATGGCAGAAATGCTTTTGCCTGCATCCAGCATAATATCGCCTTTACAAAAATGGAGGAGAAGGCGACGCTTTTGAGACAGGATGTGGTCGGGGCGCTGTCCGCGATTCATGAGAAGGAAGCGGATATTATTTTTATGGATCCGCCTTATGGGGAGGGCTATGAGAAGAAAGTGCTGGCTTTGCTGGCAGACAAGCCTTATGTGACAGCGGATACGCTGATCGTAATAGAAGCAGAGCTTATGGAAGACTTTTCCTTTGCCAGGGATCTTGGATATGAAGTCGAAAAAGAAAAACGGTATAAGACGAATAAGCATGTATTTGTGCGAAAGGAGCAATGTGAAAAGGAATGAAAGCTGCAATCTATCCGGGGAGTTTTGATCCGGTTACTTATGGACATCTTGACGTAATTCGTCGTGCAGCGGATATTTTTGACGAATTAACAGTAAGCGTGTTGAACAATCATTTAAAGACTCCATTGTTTTCTGTGGAAGAACGTGTTAAGATATTGGAAGAGGCGACGAAAGATATCCCGAATGTGAAGGTGGATTTCTTCAGTGGCTTATTAATTGACTACGCCAGGAAAAAAGGCGTACATGTGGCGATCCGGGGCCTTCGGGCAATTACCGATTTTGAATATGAGCTGCAGATCGCCCAGACGAATAAATTGCTTTCCAAAGGGGAATTGGATACTGTATTTTTGACTACCAGTTTGGAATATGCGTATTTGAGTTCCAGCAGCGTGAAAGAAATTGCCAGCTTCAATGGGGATATTACGATGTGCGTTCCCGATTTTGTGGCGCGGCTGATTTATAAAAAATACGGACATGGATAATACTGCGGAATAACGATAGCGGCAGTCATGGGAAAGGTTACAATATGAGCAGCAGGATTGAACAGTTGATCGACGAGATCGAAGAGTATATTGAAAATTGTAAGTATCAGGCGTTATCCAATACGAAAATTATCGTAAATAAGGAAGAGATCGATGAGTTGCTGCGGGAGCTTCGGATGAAGACTCCGGATGAAATCAAGCGTTACCAGAAGATTATCAGCAATAAAGAAGCGATTCTCAGCGATGCCAGATCGAAGGCAGAAGCGTTGATCAATGAAGCAACCATGCATACGAATGAATTGATCAATGAGCATGAGATCATGCAGCAGGCATATGCGCAGGCAAATGAAGTGGTGACTCTGGCCAGCCATCAGGCACAGGATATTCTGGATAATGCTACGATAGAGGCGAATAATATGCGGGCGGCGGCGATTCAGTATACGGATGAAATGTTGGCAAACCTAGAAAACCTGATTGTCCAGACTGTGAATATGACAGCATCCCATTATGAAAGCTTTATCAATAATCTGAACGGTTATGCGGAAGTCATCAGGGCGAACCGGGCTGACCTGCATCCTCAGGAAGCGGATCTTCTGCTTGGAGGTGTTGAGGACGGGGACGGTTCGGAATCTTTGAATTTGGATTTGCTGAAATAATATATGCAGAACAGCTTTTTGCATTTCACCCTCGCGGGTATAAAATAAGGATGAGAGCCGGTTTCGTTTGCGATGGCGAAACCGGTTTTTCCATGGACAATGTGAACTCTGATAATAGGGAGGAATATGAAAATTAATTGGAGAATATTGCTGGCATGCCTTGCCGGGCTGTTTTTTTTATATGGGGGAAGTGTTCCGGCGTATGCCGCGCAGCCCGTTGTGGTTGCCATCGACCCGGGGCATGGAGGGGAAAACCTGGGCGCGGAATGCAACGGATATACAGAAAAAAACATGACGATGATCGTAGCTCTGGCGATGAAGGAAGAATTAGAAAAATATGAAGGGATCGAAGTATATTTAACCCGCGAAGAGGATAAGGATATGAGCCTGGAGGAACGCGCGGAGTATGCTGCTTCCCGGAATGCGGATTTTTTGTTCTGCCTTCATTTTAATATGTCCGCAGAACACGATTTGTTCGGCTCGGAAGTATGGGTATCTGCTTTTGGAGAGGAATACCAGGAAGGGTATGCCTTTGCCAGCGGGGAGATGGAGCTTTTCGAAGAGATGGGATTGTATCCAAGAGGAATCAAGACAAGGCTGAACGACAAAGGGGAGGACTATTACGGGATTATAAGACATGCTACGGCCAGGGGAATTCCATCGGCCCTGATCGAGCATTGCCATTTAGACCAGGAGAATGACACGGCGTTTTATACTTCGGGAGAAAACTTGGAAAAGCTGGGTATTTTGGACGCAACGGCGGTCGCCAGATATTATGGGCTGAAATCAGAGATTCTTGGCGTTGATTATAGCGGCTGGCCGAAAGAGGAGATGCCGGTCCCAGCCGGCCCGGTGAAGCCTGATCTGACGGAGCCGGATATTTGTATAATAGATGTAGGGCAGGTTGATATAGAAACAGGGGATGTCGAGGTTTCCGTTTATGCTTCGGATTATGATAGTTATCTTCTATACTACAGTTATAGCTGGGACGGGGGGAGGAACTTTTCCGATCTGCAAAAATGGGAACCGCGCAGCACGGATACGCTTACGTTTTCCATGAAAGTGCCGCCAGGAACGATTCCTGAAGTTGTGGTAAAGGTATATAATAAATATGATATCGATACGGAAAGCAACCATGTATATCTGCCGTCTATCGCTTCCGTGGAAGAGGAGGAAAGGGCGGATACTATGGAAGAGGAGGCGGTAGAGGCTGGTGCAATGACGGCGAAAAATCCGCCCAAAGGAGGGAAAGAGGCTGGAGAGAAGAAATCCCGGATGCCGGAAAAGGAGAGGAAAGAAGCGCCGGAGGCAACCTTTTTCTATTTCCTTCAGGTGGCTTTTCTGTGCGTTGCTATTTTGCTTGTGCTGTTGCTGCTGGCCGGAATCCTTACGGGCGGCTTCCGCTCAAAGAAGAAACGTCGCCGGAAGAAATAAATGCCAGAGGATATAGTATATCAGGGTGACGGCAGAGAGAATGAGCTTATGCGCCACGTAATCTCTTAAAGAAAGGTCGGTTTCTTTTATCATGCTGTAAGTCTGGGCAATACAGGAAAAGCCGCCGAAGGGGAGCAGGAGCAGGACAAGGAGCGGCGAACGATCTCCTATGCGGCTGATACCGCTTGTGATTTCCAGCATGCAGTTGATAGCCGCGCCCGGATCATAGCTTGTGGAACCGATGATTCCGAACAATATCTGCGGAACCAGGTTGAGAAGATTGAAAAAAACCATATATCCCCCTAATTTGGATATGCCGTATAGGCCGGACAGGATGGAATCGTCCAAAGTATCCAGCAAGGATGCCGGGGATTTTCTTTCCGCAGCGAACAGGATATGCTTTAGCTTGCGGGATGGCCGTATAAAGCAAGACATGGGGATGCGGTTTCTGTAAAAAGTATATCTTAAAAAAATACCGTAACCCAAAGGAAGACCATACATGCCAAAAAGATAAGGGGCAGTCAGTTTCAGTCCCAGCGTCGGCAGGACAAAGCTGATGAAATAGACGGGGCCGATGTTATTGCAGAAAGCAAGAAGGTAAGAAGCTTCTTCTTTGGAAAGTTTGTGGTTTTCGTATAATTCTGCAATAACCCGGGCACCCATGGGAAAACCGCACAGGAATCCGATGGCAACCGCGTAAAGGCCGTTGAGGCTTATCCTAAGAAGCGGCGTGAGAACGGGGCTGATGATTTTTACGATATGTTCTGTCAGGTTCAGGCGGATCATAATGCCGGATAATATCATAAAAGGGAGCAACGTGGGAACCATACGGTTAAACCAGAGCTGCAGGCCGGTCAGGGAAAGCGCCAGGCTTTCTTTTGGATAAGTAAGGAGCAGGCCGGTCATGATAAGAAACAGAAGGGTGATTGCTTTGTTCTTGGGGTCGGATAATTTTTTCATATTCGTTACCGGATCTTATATGGAAAAGTGGTTACTACCAATATATGAAAAAGGAAAAAAAGTAGAAGCAAATCGGAAAGGGAAACGGTGGGCAGATGCTTCGTCTGGATAAGTTTCTGAGCGGCGCGAATCTGGGAAGCCGCAGTCAGGTGAAAGGATATTTAAAAAAAGGATTGGTGAAGGTGAACGGCAAAGTTGTCCGGGAACCGGAATGTAAGATTGAAGAAGGAAAGGACAGGGTATCTTTTCGGGACAAAGAAATCGTTTATAAAAAGTATGTGTATTACATGCTGAACAAACCCAAGGGAGTGGTATCTGCCACGCGGGATCCGGCGCAGAAAACGGTGTCGGATCTTTTAAAAGATACCGGGTATGGGGATTTGTTTCCAGTGGGAAGACTGGATAAGGATACGGAAGGACTGCTGATTATGACAAATGACGGAGAATTTGCCCATAATCTTCTTTCCCCGAAAAAGCATGTGGATAAAGTTTATTACGTGGAGATGGCAGGCTCCCTGTCGGAAGAAGGCCAAAAGGCGCTGGAGGAAGGCGTGGATATCAGGGAGGAAAAGCTGTCTTTGCCTGCGAAGGTGGAACGGGTATCGGATACCGTCATTTATCTGACGATAACGGAGGGGAGGTATCATCAGGTAAAACGTATGCTGAAAGCGGTAGGGAATGAAGTAGTCTATTTGAAAAGAACCGCCATGGGAGGCCTTGTTCTGGACGAAAGCCTTCCGGTCGGGAGTTATAGGGAATTGACAGAAGAGGAAATGAGGAAAATAAAAATATGAAATGGATCAAAAGATTGCTTTATGGCATATTGGCATTCTTGTCTCTCGTCAGTTTATTTATTATTTTATGCGCGTTTTGGCCGGAATTAGCAGACAGGACATCTGACTTTCTTTATTCCCGTCTGGGAAGCAAAGAATCGGCATATACAGAGGAAACGGATATCTTGCCTGAGGAAGGGGAAGCGGACAGGGAAACGAACGACAGCGAAGGATTGGGGCAGAACGGCGGAAACAGAGAAGAAAACAGGGAATCAGAGCAAGGGGGGAACAAGGTTTCCGATTATGTAGCGCCGGATCGGGAAGAGATCCATACGCCGGAGGAAGTGGCCGGGAGAAACGGTTATATTCCGGTGCAGGAAAATACCGAAGAAATCGATGAAGAAGAGGCGGAGGAACTTCAAAAGAAGTATACATATGGAGAAACTGGGGAAGGGCTTGATTTTGATACGGAACTCTATCCCTATTATGGAATGCTGTCTGAACGGGAACGTTCCATTTACCGTCAGCTATATGCCAATGCCGGGGCAGTGAACAGGATTTTTAATCCGATGGAGCCTGTGACGCAGAAAGAGCTGCGCAACGCTTTTATGGCGGTGGTGAATGACCACCCCGAGCTGTTCTGGCTGGATTCGGCTTATGAGGCGAAATTTGCGAGAAACGGCGGATGCGCGGAGATTTCCCTTCAGTTCAATGCTCTGGTGGATGATCTGGATGCGGCAAAAGAAACCTTCCAGGGAGCGGCGGAAGAGATTCTTGCAGGAGCCAGGAATCTGGGAAGCGATTATGAGAAGGAATTGTATGTGCATAACGCACTGCTTGACCGAATCGAATATGATCTCCAGGCGCCGCTTAACCAGAGCGCATACAGCGCTTTAGTAAATGGGAGAACTGTATGCGCCGGCTATGCAAGGAGTTTCCAGTATTTGATGACGCAGCTGGGAGTGCCTTGTTATTATTGTACCGGCTATGCGGGGGAAAACCATGCATGGAATATCATCCGTTTAGACGGCGAATATTATAATGCGGATGCCACTTGGGATGATACGGAACCGAATACATATCATTACTTTAATAAGACGGATCAGGAATTTTCGCCTACCCATAAAAGGGAAGATCTTTCCGTGTATCTGCCTCCGTGCAACGGAACACGGTATGGCGGGCTGGAAACGGAGGATGCGGAGGAAGATGCCCCGGAGGATGGCAGAAGAAGCATGGAGGATGCAGGATTCGCGGAAGAAGACGTGATATTCGGCATGGAGGAATATTACGAGGATTGTTATCGCAAGATTATGGCTGGCGGAAATTCGGCGGAGTTTGAGAATGTCGTAGACAGCGAGGAACTCTGGCTGCAATGTTACCGGGCATATGAAGACGAGAGTTATTCGGCGGCATATATGAACCGTGTTCTGGAAGAACTGCAGGCCGGAGGGTGCGAGGTGGATATCGAGGCGGAAAGCCTGAGGGATGGAAGAGTCCTGCTGCATCATAGAATTCGCTTTTTTTAGGGTAAGAAATGGAAGGAGATAAGGGATGGAAAGCATTTTAAAAAACAAATATTATTTGTATCTGACGGAGTTTTTTGCGGGAATGTCGGTTATGGCGGTGGAGCTGGGAGCGAGCCGTCTGCTGGCTCCTTACTTCAGCTCTTCACAGATCGTGTGGACAATCATTATCGGAACGATTATGATCGCGATGGCTTTAGGAAATATTTGGGGAGGCAGGAGCGCGGATAAAAACCCGAATCCCGATAAACTGTATATGCGGTTGATCATAGCGGCTTTATGGATTGCGGCTATCCCGGTCGTCGGGAAGTATATTATCCTTGGCATCTCTGCGCTGCTGATTGTGAGCGTGAACAATAATTTCCTGATTTTGGCAGGGTTTGCGGCTTGTATGGTAATCTTCGTCTTTCCGCTGTTTTTACTTGGAACGGTGACACCGTCGCTGGCGAGATATACGGTGGAAAGCCTGGATGACAGCGGAAAGACAATTGGCACGCTGGGGGCATTTAATACGATCGGAAGCATTATCGGTACCTTTCTGCCTACCTTTGTGACAATTCCCGCCGTAGGGACAGCCATTACCTTTCTGATTTTTTCCGGCATACTGCTTCTGCTCGGCCTTGTTTATTTTGTCAGCAAAAGGGCAAAAAGAAAAGCCTGCGCTATGGCCGTAGTCCTTTTTATTCTATGCAGCATTTTCGGGCATTCCGGCAGTTTTGCTTTCTGGGAAAGCAGTCTGCTTTATGAGGGGGAGTCGATTTATAATTATTTGCAGGTAAAGGAAACGGACGACAGCGTGATCCTTTCTACCAATGTACTTTTCGGCGTGCAGTCCATTATGAAAAAAGGAGATTCCCTGACAGGGATGTATTATGATTATGCGTTGGCCGCTCCGGTGATGGCAGGAGTGGAGGAAAAGGAAAATGCGGATATCCTCGTATTGGGAATGGGGACGGGGACTTATGCAAAGCAATGCATGGACTATTTTGAGAATATATCCGTGGAAGGGGTGGAAATCGACCAGAAAATCACGGATCTGGCCGGAGAATATTTTGCCCTTCCTGATACGATAGAGGTGACGACTTACGACGGACGCGCTTATTTGCAGGCAGTGGATAAAAAATATGATGTGATTATGGTAGATGCCTATCAGGATATTACCATTCCTTTCCAGATGTCTTCTGTGGAATTTTTTCAGATGGTAAAGGAGCATTTGAAAGAGGACGGCGTTATGGTGGTAAATATGAATATGCACTCGGAAGAGAAGGGCAACATTAATGAATATCTTTCCGATACGATTGCCAGCGTATTTGACGAAGTATATACCGTAGACGTAATGGGATCGACGAACCGGGAGCTTTTCGCCTCTTCGAGCGGCGTTGGAATGAAAGAAACGTTAGAAAAGAATATCGGCATTCTGGAGAATGGGGGGCTGTCAGATATGATGCGGAAAGTTTCCGACGGATTAATTGCGTATGAAAGCGGGGAACTTCTTTTGACAGATGACAGAGCCCCCGTGGAGCTCCTTGGAATGAGCGTGATTGACGCGTTGATCCAGGACGAGATCGGATATTATAAAAAAATCTTTCAGGAAGAAGGCATAGAAGGCATTTTAAACTCCATGTAGTGTAAATGAAGAATTGACAATGCATTTGAATTAGGATATACTAACTTTATAAATTGAGAATAAATATCATTTTCGCAAAAGGCAATACATGGAACATAGGAGGAAGAATATGGGAACATGGATCATAGGCTTGGTTGTTTTTTTGGGCGTGGCGCTGGCAGCAAAAAGCATAGTGCGGGATAAAAAGAATGGAAAGTCGCAATGCGGTAATGATTGCATGCAATGTAGCCGTCATTGCCATTAATAGAGTTTTCTAGTGGCGCTTCCATACTTTGCTTGGCTGGGCTTTTGCGGCGGGATATCGGAACAGCAGGGTACGCAGTGCTTTCCAGTTAAAGGGCCACAAGGGCCAGAAATAACTCATGCCGCCGAAGACGGGCGTGGTCAGGATGGAGCAGAGGACGAGAAAAAGGCCGCCGGAAAATCCCCAGATGCCGAAGAGGGCAGTGCATGCCACGAGAAAAAGCCGGTAGACCCGGATGCCGTCGCTAAACTCGATGCTGGCAAGGGATAAACTGGTCAGCATCGTAACGGCGGCATAAAACAGGATTTCGACCGAGGCCCAGTTCAGCTCTACGGCGATATCCCCTATAATCAGGCCGCCGATAATGGACAGGGAGCCGGAAAACCGGCTGGAACTGACGGAGGCGGAATATTTGAACAGATCCAAAAGAAACTCCACGGCCATGACATAGAAAATAATGGTAGGGCCGGGGAGCGTTTTTGTGGATAAAAGTCCCCATTTTTCTGAAAACGCAGGAAAATAGGCGGTCAGCAGAAGAAAAAGGGGCATCAATACTAGGCTGACCGGAATACAAAGGAAGCGGACGAGGCGGAAATAGGTTCCCACGACAGGGCTTTTATAATAGTCTTCCGGACTCTGGGTAAACTGGAAAATCGTGCAGGGCAGAATCAGAACGGAAGGGGAGTTATCCACGATAACGGCGATATGGCCCTCCGCCAGGAAGCTGCAGGCCACGTCCGGGCGCTCGGTATAGTGCATGCAGGGAAGGGGATGGAACCAGCGCTTTTTGACAAGAAGCTCTTCCAGGCTTTTCGCGCCCATAGTAAGGGAAGTAACGGACAAGCCGGTCAGGGCTTGTTTCAGATCGGATAAAAGCTCCTGGCTGGCAAAACCTTCGATATAAGCGATAGAGACATCCGTCTTGCTTTCTTTTCCTACAGAAAGAATCTCAAAGGTCAGCTTGGGGGAACGGATGCGGCGGCGGATCAGGTTGGCATTGAAGAGCATCGTTTCTACAAAGCCGTCTCTTGCGCCAAGCGTCACCCGTTCGGTATCCGGTTCGCCGACGCTTCTGGTTGGATAGGCGCGCACGTCGATCAGGATCGCTTGGGAGAAACCATCGATAAAAAGGACGGAGGGGCCGCTTAAGACATTGCGCGTGATTTCTTCCCAGTCATCGCAGAGGGATGCCTGCACGTAGCCGATCTTTGCGTTCAGATAGCGGCTGATGTCTTCTATTTTATAGTCTTTCATATAGAGCGGGTTCTGCAGGTCGGAAAAGATCTGCTGTAACAATTCCACGCGGCAAAAACCGTTGATGCCGATCCAATATCCTCTCGTGTCCCCTAAAAACAAATCCCTGGTGATAATGTCAAAGCTTTGTGGAATCGGAAAAATAGATTTTAACTGTCGGATGTTGTCGTCAAGATGGCTGGAAAGCTGCATGTTCTGTCCTCTTTTCTGAAAAATTTGCCTGAAAAACATTTTATGCAGTTTTTGGGAAGATTATTAAGATTTTTTTAAAAATATTGAGTTATCGGAAAAATTGTGATACGTTTAGAAAAACTGCAAAACATAGGATAAGAAACGCGCCTGCTATGAAAAGGGAAAAAGAGGATGAGGCGCGGGATGGGAGAACAGATGAAGAACAGATTATATTATATTTTATTTCCTTTATACGCAGCCGTAATCGCCTTCGTGTTGTTTCTGAACGGCGTATTTACGGAAGGAGAGGTTTCCTTGGTGAACCTCGCCATCAATATTGGATTTCTGATTATTATTGGCGTGCTGTTTTTGATATCATCGATCGGTTTTGGCAGGCTCAATGCCGTAACGGATGAATTGATGGACTTTACGGACCGGCTTCAGAAAGAATATAAGGAGGCGAACGGGCGAAACCTTTGGAGCCAGTATAAAGACAGAAGCAATGCCTTTGAAAATGAAGAGCTGAGGACGGCTTTTCAGAAATACCGGCTGCGCGTCAAAAGCCTCAGGACAAAACGGGGGACGGCACAGCCCTGCGATTTGGAAGAGTACATCAATGAAGATCTTTTGGACAGGGTAGGCATGAGCTTCTTTAATTCCGGCATATCGGGTACGTTGACAGGGCTTGGTATCCTCGGCACTTTCCTTGGCCTTTCCATGGGACTTGGATCATTTAACGGCGATGATATCTTTACGATTTCGGATAACGTGGGAACTTTGCTGTCCGGCATGAAAGTGGCTTTCCATACCTCTGTGTACGGTATTTTCTTTTCCATTGTGTTTAATATTATTTATCGAAGCATGATGGCAGATGCCTATGAAAAACTGGAAGAGTTTTTATGCATGTTCCGCCAGACTGCGCTGCCTCAGGCAGCCAGAGAGGATGAGGGCGCGGCAGCCATGGTCGTTTACCAGGCAGGAATATCAGGAGCGCTCAAGCAGATGCTGGAGATTATGAAGGGCGATTCCGCAGAGCAGATGGCAGGGGTGGAACGAATTGTGGATAAATTTACCGAACAGATGCAGACGGCGCTGAATACCGATTTCCAGAAATTGGGAAGCACATTGAAAGCGGCCGGGGAAGCACAGGCGGCCAGCGCGGCGGATGCCAGGGAATTGGTCGAAGCTGTCACCGCCCTGGTGGAGGTAAACCGCAATGTGCAGTCGGCGCTTGCCAAGGTGATGGAGAGACAAGAGAAATTTGCAGGAGAATTGAGGGAGCAGAAGGACAAACTGGCAAATACCTGCAGCGAAATGAGCGATGAGATTACGAGCCAGCTTTATGCTTTTGACCAGATGAGGAGCTTGTATGAAGAATAGACGAAAGAATAGAGAAGCTTTTGCAGAACACAGTTATTGGCAGTCCTATTCGGACATGATGGCGGCATTATTGTTGATTTTTATTTTGATCATAGCCATTACTCTTGCCATTTACAAACAGAAAACAACGGATCTGGACCAGACGCGCCTGGAACTCGATACGGCGCAGTCACAGCTGGATTCTGTGATAGAAGATTTGAAAAACTCGAAAGCGGAAGTGGAAAAATCCAATCAAGAACTGGCTTCCTCCCTGGCAGAATTGCAGCAGGCCTATGAAAAAGCGGCTTTGACAGAAGAAGAATTGAATAAGGCATATCTGGAAATTGAAAATGCCAGGCAGGAATTGACAACGACAAAAAATGAGCTTCAGGATATTGTGGGTATTCGGACAGACATTATCGGAGCCTTGCAGGATACTTTTCATGATTCCAGCATGAAGGTGGATGCCCAGACAGGTTCTATTACTTTTTCCTCCGATGTGCTGTTCCGCTATAACAGCGCCACTCTGACGGCTGACAGCAAGGAGACGCTGAAGGAAATTATTCCGATGTATCTGGATGTGCTGCTGCAGGACCAGTTCCGGGGCTATATCGCCGAGATCATTATTGAAGGGCATACGGATACGGACGGCGGCTATCAAAGCAATATGGAATTATCCTATGCGCGGGCCAATGCGGTAGCGGATTTCTGCCTGAACCAAAAGAACGGCCTGAGCGAAGAGAAGATCGAACAACTCCAGAAAATACTGACCGTCAACGGAAAATCTTGGAGTAATCCGGTTTATAAGGAAGATGCGGACGGGAATCGGACGGAAACGGTGGATATGGCATCTTCCAGGCGGGTGGAGATCAAGTTCCGGCTCAAGGAAGATGAAATGATAGAAAAAATTTCGGGGATATTATCTACAGAATGATGAAAAAGGTCAGGCATCCGAAGACGGTTATCGGATGCCCGATTTTTTTCTTGTTCGATTTCTATCTATGATTTTATTTTTAGTTGTGGTAAGATATACGGAGTGAAAAACAATCCATTTAGAAGAAAGGCTGGAAAAATATGCTGGAAAATATAGACGCGGTCATTTTTGACTTGGATGGTTCGCTGGTGGATTCCATGTGGATGTGGGGAGAGATCGATGTGGAATATCTGGGGAAATTCGGCATTGCCTTGCCCGAAAGGCTGCAGGCGGATATTGAGGGGATGAGTTTCAGCGAGACGGCTGCATACTTTAAAGACCGGTTCGGACTGGCCGATTCCGTCGATCAGATCAAAGAGGATTGGAACGCTATGGCATGGGATAAGTACAGCTATGAAGTGCCGCTAAAAGACGGAGTACATGAATTTTTGGAAGTCTGCAAAGAGCGAGGGATTGCGCTTGGGATCGCCACCAGCAATTCCAGGGAACTGGTGGAACGGATCGTGGCAGTGCATGGATTGGAAGATTATTTTTCCTGCATTATGACAGGCTGCGATGTGGCGAAAGGCAAACCGGCGCCAGACATCTACCTGGCGGTGGCGGCGGAACTCGGCGTAGATCCGGCGCGCTGCCTCGTATTCGAGGATATTATTCCTGGTATTTTGGCGGGCAAAGCGGCGGGAATGAAAGTATGCGCCGTAGAAGATGCATATTCCATTTCCCAGAAAGAAGAAAAAAAGGCGGCCTCCGATTATTATATCAAGGATTTTATCCATATGTCGGAGGATTGTAAAAGGAAACAGATATCATGAATGGATTTTTACCAATATCGAAAGAAGAAATGGATGAGAGGGGCATTGCACAGCTGGATTTTGTTTATATAACAGGAGACGCTTATGTGGACCATCCGTCTTTTGGCACAGCAATTATAAGCCGGGTGCTGGAGTCCCACGGTTATACGGTAGGGGTTATTGCACAGCCCGACTGGAAAGATGAAAAGAGCGTGACCGTCCTTGGACGGCCCAGGCTTGCTTTTCTTGTGTCGGCCGGCAATATGGATTCTATGGTGAACCATTATTTTGTATCGAAGAAGCGCCGGCCAAATGATGCTTATACGCCGGGAGGCGAGGCGGGGAAAAGGCCGGATCATGCCGTAGCCGTATATGGCAACCTGATCCGCCGTTCCTATAAAGATGTGCCGGTGATTATCGGAGGGGTGGAAGCCAGCCTCCGCCGCTTGGCCCATTATGATTATTGGACCGACAGCCTGAAGCGTTCCGTGCTGCTCGATTCCCAGGCTGATCTGATTTCTTATGGGATGGGGGAGCGGTCCATGGTAGAAATAGCGGACGCTTTAAACAGCGGCATTGCGGTAAGGGATATTACATTTATTGCCGGAACGGTTTATAAAACGAAGGATATTTCCGGCATCTATAACAGCCTTCTTCTGCCTTCTTATGAAGAGATGAAGGAAAGGCCGGAGGCCTATGCGGAGAGCTTTGCCCAGCAATATAAAAATACCGATCCGTTTCATGGGAAATATCTGATAGAGCCGTATCCGAACGGTGTTTATGTGGTACAGAATCCGCCCGCCAGGCCGCTGACGACAGAAGAAATGGATGCGGTTTATGACCTTCCCTACCAACGAACTTATCACCCTTCTTATGAAGGGAAGGGGGGAGTCCCGGCGATTGCGGAGATTCGTTTTTCCCTGATCAGCAACAGGGGATGTTTTGGAGGCTGCAATTTTTGTGCGCTGACGTTCCATCAGGGAAGGACCGTTCAAGTAAGGAGCCATGCTTCCCTTGTAAAAGAAGCAAAGCGAATGACGAAAGAACCTGGGTTCAAGGGCTATATCCACGACGTAGGAGGGCCGACCGCTAATTTCCGGCATCCTTCCTGTGAAAAACAGATGTCAATGGGGGTATGCAGGGACAGGCAGTGCCTGTTTCCGAAACCTTGTAAAAATCTGATGGTGGATCATAGCGATTATCTGGATCTTCTGCGCAAATTGCGGGCCATACCCGGTGTAAAAAAAGTATTTATCCGCTCCGGGATCCGCTTTGATTATTTGATGGCGGATGCGGACGATTCTTTTTTCCGGGAGCTGGTGGAGCATCATGTGAGCGGGCAGCTGAAAGTTGCTCCGGAGCATATTTCGGACAACGTTCTTTCGAAAATGGGCAAGCCTTCCAATGACGTTTACGAAAAATTTGTCAGGAAATACGATAAACTCAATGAACAAGCGGGGAAAAAGCAGTTCCTTGTTCCCTACCTGATGTCTTCCCATCCTGGCTCCACGCTGAAAGATGCCATAAAGCTGGCGGAATATCTGAGGGATCTGGGTTATATGCCGGAACAGGTACAAGATTTTTACCCGACTCCCTCTACCGTATCGACCGTCATGTATTATACAGGAATTGACCCGGTCAGCGGGGAAAAAGTGTATGTCTGCCGCAATCCCCATGAGAAGGCGATGCAGAGGGCGCTGATCCAATATCGGAACCCAAAGAACTATGACTTAGTGCGGGAAGCCTTGGTAAAGGCTGGAAGAGAAGATTTGATCGGGTTCGATAAAAAGTGCCTGATCCGTCCAAGGAGCGGGGAGAAAACGGGAAATGCGGGAAAGCGAAAGAATGAAAACGAAAAGGCAAGAAACCAGAAGATGAAGAAAAAGAAAACGATCCGAAATATCCATAAAAAGAAGAGATGAAACGATTACTGTTGGAATTGCTGTAATTCTAACAACTGTATAGGGAGAATTGGAATGAAAAAGAAAATCGCTGTTATTACAGGAGCTTCTTCCGGCATCGGGCAGGAATTTGCCTTTCAGATGGATGAGCGGATGGGCGGCCTGGATGAAATATGGCTGATTGCCAGAAGAAGAGACCGTTTGGAGGAATTATCCAAGGTCATGGAGACTCCGGCCAGGATCGTTGCCATGGATGTGACGGATGAAAGGGATATGGAAGCGTTTCGGGAAACTCTTGCAGCAGAAAACGTTTCCATCCGCATGCTGGTAAACTGCGCGGGCTACGGGCTGATGGGAAGGTTTGACAGAATTCCTGTAAAAGAGCAGCTTGGCATGCTGGAGGTAAACTGCAAAGCGCTGACCCGGATGACCTACGAATGCATCCCCTATATGTGCAAAAACGGACGTATCATCCAGCTGGCATCCAGCGCGGCTTTTGTACCCCAGAAGAATTTTGTCATATATGCCGCTACGAAGTCTTATGTACTCAGCTTTTCTACCGCGCTGCGGGAGGAATTGAAAGGAAAATCCATATGGGTGACGGCGGTATGCCCCGGGCCTGTGGAAACGGAATTTTTTGATATTGCAGAAAAATATGGTTCTACGCTGGCGGTAAAGAAGCTGACGATGGTTTCCCCCCAGAGGGTGGTAAAAGATGCATTAAGGGACTCCTGCCATAAAAAGGCAGTTTCTGTATGCAGCCTTCCGATGAAGGCTTTCCGTGTTTTGACGAAAATCATTCCTCACGGATGGTTTTTGTCTATGATGGGACTTTGGAACTAAAAAGAAAGAAGGAGCAGGAGAATACATGGGCGGAAAACGGATTGCCAAAGGACAGTATGGATATATCAGGCAGCAGAAGATATGGGCCAGTATCCGAACGTTTTTTTTGTATGCCTTATCCCTTTCCCTTTTCGGAATTGGAATCAAAACGACGGGATCAAAAGAAAATCTTCTTACGGTTGTTGCTATTCTGGGATGTCTTCCCGCAGGAAGAAGCACGGTCAATATGATTATGTTTTTGCGGGCGGAAGGCTGTTCGAAGGAGGCAAAGGAGAGGATCGGTGGATGCGCCGGAGAGTTCACGGAATTATATGATATGTTTTTTACCTCTTATGAAAAAAATTACCAGGTCAGCCATATGGTAGTGAAGGAACATATTGTATGTGGTTATTCGGAAAGCGGAAAAACGGATATTCAGGCATGCGAGAAGCATCTTTGCGCCCATTTGAAGCAGGGCGGATGCAAGGGTGCAGTTGTAAAAATATATGGCGACATAGAGAAATATTGTGAAGGGTTAAGAAACCTCGGCACAAAGGATCAAGTTGTCCCTTCAGAAGGGGACAACTTGAAGCCGGAACAGGATATTCTGGAGAATCTGCTGGCGATTGCCCTATAAGCGGAGCCACAAGGAAAAGGAATGAGGAAATTTTATGATAAAAGTAAAAGTAGGAGAGCGGGATGCGGGTCAGAGGCTGGATAAATATCTGCGGAAATATTTGGCGCAAGCGCCCTCTAGCTTCTTATATAAGATGCTGCGGAAGAAAAATATAACTTTAAATGAAAAAAAAGCATCAGGGAACGAAATTCTTCGGGCAGAGGATGAGGTCGAGATGTACCTTTCCGATGATACGGTTCTTAAATTCGGCGGTGCGATCCCAGGAGGGGAAAAAGGCAGCCGTTTTGCACAGGAAAGCAGGCGTTTCCTGCAATATAAAGAAGCTTATGAAGCTTATGGAGAACTTGAGATCGTTTATGAAAACGACCGTGTGCTGGTAGTGAACAAGCCGGCAGGAATGCTGACGCAGAAAGCGACTCCTTCCGACTGTTCGTTAAATGAATGGCTGATCGGATATCTTCTGTCGAAGGGGGAGGCAGATGAGCATACGTTGCATACGTTCAAGCCCTCCGTCTGCAACCGTCTGGACCGAAATACCAGCGGCCTGGTGCTGTGCGGAAAGACTCTGGCAGGAAGTCAGAAGATAAGCGCGCTGCTGAAAGAAAGGACGCTGCGCAAATTTTATTCTTTGTATGTAAAAGGCGTGGTGGAGCAGGGGACACAGATCGAAGGAAGACTGAAAAAGGACGGAGAGACGAATAAAGTGGAACTTTGTCGGGACGATTCGGACGCGGAAGCGGTGGAGGTTAAGACGGTATATAAACCGATCAAGAATTACCGTAACATGACTTTGCTGGAGGCAGAACTGATCACGGGGAAAACTCATCAGATACGAATTCATTTGGCGAGCGTGGGACATCCGGTGATCGGGGATTATAAATACGGATATCTGGAACTGAATGACAGATATAAGAAAAAATACGGGATCCGCTCACAGATGCTGCATGCGATCCGGCTGGAATTCCCGAAGATGGAAGGGGAATGGGCGGATATGTCCGAACTCGTGCTGACTGCCGAGCCGCCGGAAATCTTTCGGATTCTGGATGAAGGGGAAGAATGAGATATGGCGACTTGGAATTCCAGAGGCTTAAGAGGATCTACTCTGGAGGATCTGATTAACCGAACGAATGAAAAATATATGGAAAACGGGCTGGCGCTCATCCAGAAGATACCTACGCCGATCACTCCCATTCATATTGATAAGGAGAACGGGCAGATCACATTGGCGTATTTTGACCAGAAGAGTACGGTGGATTATATCGGTGCCGTGCAGGGGATTCCAGTCTGTTTCGATGCGAAGGAATGCATGAAGGATACGTTTGCCCTTCAGAATATTCATGAACATCAAGTGGAATTTATGCGCCTGTTTGAAAAACAGGGGGGGATCGCTTTTTTTGTGATATATTATACCCATAAAGAGATATTGTATTATCTGCCCTATGAAATGCTGCGTTATTTCTGGGACAGGGCGAAAGAGGGAGGGCGTAAGAGCTTTCGGTTTGATGAACTGAATCCGGCATATATCATGCAGAAGAAAAGCAATGTATTCGTCCCCTATTTGGACATGATACAGAAAGACCTGGATGACAGGGAATAGACTTCCTGTGGAGGAGAGAAAATGAGCAAAAAATTGGTGCATACGCCGGAGGGCGTAAGGGATATTTACGGAAAAGAATATGCGAAAAAGCTGCGGATTGAGAGCCTGATCATGGAAAAAATAAGAAGTTACGGCTATGAAGATATCCAGACTCCTACGTTTGAGTTTTTTGATGTTTTTTCCAAGGAGGTGGGCACGACGCCTTCCAGGGAATTATATAAATTTTTTGATAAGGAAGGGAATACATTGGTATTGCGGCCCGATTTTACGCCTTCCATTGCGAGGTGCGCGGCAAAATATTTTCCGGAAGAAGAAATACCGGTGCGTTTTTGCTATGCAGGGAATACCTTTACGAACAATTCGAACTTGCAGGGGAAGCTGAAGGAGGCTACCCAGATGGGGGCGGAGCTGATCGGGGAGCCTTCGGCGGAAGCGGACGGAGAAATGGCGGCGATGGTGATCGAGGCGCTGCTTGCGGCAGGGCTGAAGGACTTCCAGCTGAGCGTAGGGAACGTGGAGTATTTCAAGGGAATCTGCATGGAAGCGGGACTGGATGAGGAAACGGAGCTGGAACTGCGGGAATTCATTTCAGGGAAGAATTATTTCGGCGCGGAGGAACTCCTCCGGGAGAAAAAGGTGGCGGAGGAATATCGGAACGCCCTGCTTCAGGTGACGGATTTGTTTGGAAGCGGCGATGCCCTGGAGCAGGCCAAAGCGCTGGTACATAACGAACGCTCCATGGAAGCGGTCCGGCGGCTGGAGGAGCTTTATGAAGTGCTTTGCTGTTACGGTGTGGAAAAATACGTTTCTTTTGATTTGGGAATGTTAAGCAAATATCATTATTATACGGGCGTTATTTTTAAGGCTTATACTTACGGCGTGGGGGATGCCATCGTCAAGGGCGGCCGGTATGATACTCTTTTGGGGCGTTTTGGAAAGGATGCCCCTGCCATCGGGTTTATGGTAGTGATCGACGATCTGATGGCAGCCCTCGAAAGGCAGGGGATTGGAACGGAAGTTCCGGAAGGGGCGGAAAGGATGGAATATACGCCGGATACTTATCGGAAGGTTCTGGAAGAAGCAAGAAAACTCCGGGCAGAAGGAAAGCGGGTGGTGATGGTGCCGCAGAGGAAAACGGAAGGAAGGACGGAGAAGAAATGGGGACAATAATGGAAGAGACTCGCTATCTGACGTTTGCCCTGGGAAAGGGGCGGCTGGCGCATAAAACGTTGGAATTGCTGGAGAAAATAGGGATCACCTGTGAGGAAATGAAGGATAAGAGTTCCAGAAAGCTGGTATTTGTCAACGAAGAAAGAAAACTTCGATTTTTCCTTGCGAAGGGGCCGGATGTGCCTACCTATGTGGAATATGGGGCGGCGGATATCGGCGTGGTGGGAAAGGATACTGTCTTAGAAGAAAACCGAAGGGTACACGAAGTGCTTGACCTTGGGTTTGGAAAATGCCGGATGTGCGTGTGCGGACCCGAGAGTGCGAGGGAATTGTTGATGCACCATGAAAGGATACGGGTTGCCAGCAAATACCCGAACATTGCAAAGGATTATTTTTATAATAAAAAACATCAGACCGTGGATATTATCCGATTAAACGGGTCGGTGGAGCTGGGGCCGATGGTGGGGCTGTCGGACGTGATCGTGGATATTGTGGAAACAGGATCCACGCTGAAGGAAAACGGCCTGGCCGTTCTGGAAGAAATCTGCCCTCTGTCTGCGCGCATGATTGTGAACCAGGTGAGCATGCAGATGCAGACGGAGCGAATTCGCAGGCTGATACATGAAATAAGGGAACATATATAAGAAGAGGTGGCATATGAGAACGATAAAACTGACGGACGATACCAAAAAAGATTTGCTGAACAGCCTTTTAAAAAGAAGCCCCAATAACTATGGGCAATACGAATCCGTAGTCGCTGCGATTATTTCCGATGTCCGAGAGAGAGGCGATGAGGCAGTGTTTGCTTATACGGAGAAATTCGACCGATGTCAAATAAACGCTTCCACGATACGGGTGAAGCCGGAGGAAATTGCAAAAGCGTATGAAAAGGTGGAGGATGGGCTGGTAGAAGTGATGAGACGGTCTGCAGGAAATATACGGGCATTCCATGCGAAACAGCTCCATAATTCATGGATCGATACGAGGGGGGACGGTTCTCTTCTGGGGCAGAAGATTACGCCGATCGGTACATCCGGCGTTTATGTGCCGGGCGGCAAGGCGGCCTACCCGTCCAGCGTATTGATGAACGTGATCCCGGCAAAAGTGGCCGGCGTGGAAAGGGTAATCATGACGACGCCCCCCGATGCCGCAGGAGAAGTTTATGCCGGAACGCTGGTGGCGGCAGATATTGCCGGAGTAGATGAGATTTATAAAGTGGGAGGAGCGCAGGCAGTAGCTGCCATGGCTTTTGGAACCAAAAGCATACCGAAAGTGGATAAGATCACAGGGCCGGGAAATATTTTTGTAGCTCTGGCGAAAAAAGCATGCTTCGGCTATGTGAGTATCGACTCCATCGCCGGGCCGAGCGAAATATTGGTGATTGCGGATGAGACGGCGAACCCGCGCTATGTGGCGGCGGATCTGCTTTCCCAGGCGGAACATGACGAACTGGCAAGCGCCATTCTGATTACGACCAGCGAAAAGTTGGCAGAAGAGGTGGGGATGGAAGTGGAGCAATTTGTGAAAGTCCTGTCCCGAAGGGAAATCATTGAGAAGTCGCTGGAAAATTATGGATATATATTGATTGCCAAGACGATGGAGGATGCCGTGGAAGCAGCCAATGAAATTGCTTCCGAGCATGTGGAGATACTGACAAGGAACCCTTATGAAGTAATGACGAAGGTGAAAAATGCGGGCGCGCTGTTTTTAGGAGAATACTCTTCGGAACCGCTGGGAGATTATTATGCGGGGCCGAACCATATCCTCCCGACAAACGGGACAGCAAAATTTTTCTCGCCGCTTAACGTGGATGATTTTTTGAAAAAAACAAGTATTATTTCTTATTCGGAGGAAGCGCTTCGGGCTGTTCATAAGGATGTTGAATTATTTGCACAGAGCGAGGGGTTGACGGCTCACGCAAATTCCATTAAAGTAAGATTTGAGGAGTAGAAAAGCACTATTGGCCAAGTCGGTCAATTTGTCCGATGCAGTAAATGTGGAAAGGGCATGGTTATTAGTATGGAAAGACAGGCAACAGTGGAACGGAAGACAAAGGAAACGGATATTTTCCTGCATCTCGTCCTGGACGGGACTGGAAAGGGAAATATTGATTCGGGAATCGGCTTTTTGGATCATATGCTGGAGGGCTTTGCCCGACATGGCTTTTTTGACCTGGAGACAAAGGTGAAAGGCGATCTGCACGTAGACGGACATCATACCGTGGAAGACGCGGGAATCGTTCTCGGCCAGGCGATCAAAGAGGCTTTGGGAAATAAGGAGGGGATAAGGCGTTATGGCTCCTGCATTCTTCCGATGGATGATGCATTGGTTCTTTGCGCCGTGGATCTGTGCGGCCGTCCCTATTTCAGCTATGAATGCGAGTTTCCTACAGAGAAGATCGGAGGCCTGGATACGGAGCTGGTACGTGAGTTTTTTTATGCGATTTCCTACTCGGCGGGGATGAACCTGCATATCAGGATGTTGTCCGGCGTGAACAGCCATCATATAGCGGAGGCTATGTTTAAGGCTTTTGCGAAAGCGTTGGATGAGGCGACGGGAAAGGATGGAAGGATTCAGGACGTATTAAGCACAAAAGGAAGTCTGGCATAGCGTTCCTGTATACGAAAATTTCAAAGGAGAAGGGTGTATGGGCAGTCAATATAAAAAGTTGGTTCCTTGCATTTATTTGTATAAGGGCAATGCAGTAAAAAGCTTATCCGATATTACAATTATGGATACGGATCCGGTGGCGCTGGCGAAATATTACAGCGATAACCATGGGGATGAGCTTTTGGTTTTCGATATGTCAAAAGGGGATGCGGAGCATGAAGAGGCGCTGGATATTATAAAGGAAATTTGTAAAACGGTGGAAATTCCGGTAATAGGAGCCGGCAATGTGCGCCGTATGGAAGATATAAAAAAGCTTTTATATGCGGGATGTAAAAAAGCCGCCTTAAATTATTCCAAACAGGAGAATATCGCGCTTACAGAAGAGGTATCGAAGAGATTCGGCAAGGAAAAAATAGCGGCGTGTTATATGGGAATGGAAACGCTTCTGGAATACAAGGGGATTCTGGAAGAATTTGTGGATGAACTGATTCTGGTAGAGACGGCCGCATTGCGGGAAACTTTGAACGAATGGGACGGGCATCCGCAGATACTGGCGATGCTTCCGGAAGTGTCCCTTGATAAGTTGATAGAAATACTTTCTTCTCCTGCCATATGCGGGATTACGGGATATGCGATCAATGAAAATGCAAAAGAGCTTTCGGCGGTAAAGAGCTTGTGCCAGGGGAATGGAATAAAAGTAAATACGTTGGAATCTTCTTTCAATTGGTCTGATTTTAAGAAGAATTCTGACGGGCATGTGCCGGTGGTCGTCCAGGATTATAAGACCGGAGAGGTGCTGATGGTGGCCTATATGGATGAAGAGGCTTTTCAGACGACGTTACATACCGGAAAAATGACTTATTACAGCAGAAGCCGCAGGGAGCTTTGGATCAAGGGGGAGACCAGCGGGCATTACCAGTATGTCAAGTCACTGACGGCGGACTGCGACATGGATACGATCCTTGCGAAAGTATCCCAGGTTGGCAATGCCTGCCATACGGGAAGTTATTCCTGCTTTTTCCACGAAATCGTAAAGAAAGAGTATGAGGAAACCAATCCTTTGAAGGTATTTGAGTCCGTGATGGGTGTGATCGAGGACAGGAAAATACATCCCAAGGAGGGTTCCTATACCAACTATCTGTTTGATAAGGGGCTGGATAAGATTTTAAAGAAACTGGGGGAAGAAGCGACGGAGATCGTCATCGCTTCCAAGAACCCGAATCCGAATGAAATTAAATATGAAATTGCGGATTTCCTTTACCATATGATGGTTCTTATGGCAGAAAAAGGAGTCAGCTGGGAAGAGATCGTGGAAGAACTGGCAAAAAGATAAGAAAATAGATAGGACGGATAGGAGCGGAACTGCATAGATTGGCGGTTCCGCTCATATATTTAAAAAAAAGTTTTGCAGGAATGAACTATGATGAATAGGATTAAAAAATACCAAAAAACCATTTTTGTTATTTTCCTTTTGTGCGCTATGTTTTTTGCCGGGCGGGGATTGGGCTATCTCATGCACGGGCTTGGGCTGTCTGCCGGAGCCGGCATCAATTCTGTTGGGTCTTCCCATATTTCAGCTTCGGAGAACTGGGGGCTTGGCGGATATGGGGACGGCGTAAAACCCACTGGGATCGCTTCTGCGGAGGAATTGAAAAAATATGACGCTTATTTCGTAGGGGAGGGAGAGGAAAAAGTCATTTACCTGACATTTGATGCCGGGTATGAGAACGGGAACACGGAACCGATATTGGATGCCTTAAAGAAGCATCAGGCGCCCGCGACTTTTTTTGTGGTTGGGCATTATCTGGAATCAGCGCCGGAGCTGGTAAAGCGGATGGTGGAGGAAGGTCACTGCGTGGGGAACCATACATACCATCACCTGGATATGTCTAAAATATCGGACATGGAATCTTTCCGCAAGGAAATGGACGATGTGGCGGAACTTTTCCGGCAGATCACCGGGAAAGAGCTTTCCATGTATTACCGGCCGCCGCAGGGGAAATATAGCGTGGAAAACCTGAAGATGGCGAAGGAACTGGGCTATAAGACTTTTTTCTGGAGCCTCGCTTATGTGGACTGGTACCAGGATAAACAGCCGTCAAGGGAAGAAGCCCTGGAAAAAATGACAGGGCGCATTCACCCGGGCGCGGTCGTGCTTCTCCATAGCACATCGAAGACGAACGGGGAGGTGCTGGATGAGCTTCTCGGGGAATGGGAAAAAATGGGTTACAGCTTCCGGCCGTTGTCGGATCTGACAGATTAGGAGGCATGGGATGGGGAAAGTTTCGACGAACCAGAAATTGCAGCTGATACGTTCCATACGGGAGGAAAGCCAGGATAACCGAATGCGGATGAGGCACAGGGAAAAAATATTATATGGGATAGAACATAAGCAGGGGGAAGAACTGCCGGTCTACCGAAAGGGATATGAGGACGGAAGGGGACAGGAACTCTATGCCCTGGAAGAAGGCGCATCTTCTGCGTATGGGAACACCTTTTCTTCCTTTAAGCTGCGAATGATCTTGTCGGTCGCCCTTTTCTGCACCTTTCTTGCGGCGGATGCCGGAGAAGGAAAAATCGCCGGTATTTCTACGGAATCGGTGAGGGAAGAGATCAATAAGGACTTTGATGCGGATTTGGAAGAAGTAGTATTTGATTTTGAGGATAATTTCCCTTATACTCTATTTAAGGATTAGGAGAAAGATACTGTGAGTCCAGGAAAGTGGATAAATAGATAAAATGAGGAGAATTATGAATAAACTGGCATTAAAAGATGAAATATTGCTGCAGGTGGAAAAACCGGCGCGCTACATTGGAAACGAAGTAAACGCTGTGGTAAAAGACAAAGAGCTTGTGGATATACGCATAGCCATGTGTTTCCCCGATGTATATGAAATCGGCATGTCCCACTTGGGGATCCAGATCCTATATGATATGTTTAACCGCTTTGAGGACGTCTGGTGCGAGCGGGTATATTCGCCCTGGGTGGATCTGGACCGGGTGATGAGGGAGGAAAACATCCCTCTTTTTGCGTTGGAATCACAGGAGCCGGTAAAAGATATGGATTTCCTGGCAATCACGATCCAATATGAGATGTGCTATACTAATATATTGCAGATTCTGGACTTGTCCCATATTCCGCTGAAAGCAAAGGACAGGGAGGGATGGGACTATCCGGTCGTGATCGGAGGAGGGCCTTGTGTTTATAACCCGGAGCCGATCGCCGAATTTTTCGACCTTTTTTATATCGGCGAAGGGGAAACCCGTTATCGGGAACTGTTGGATCTATACAAGGAATGCAGGAAAGGCGGGGAATCTCGGAAAGAATTTTTGAGAAAGGCGGCAAAGCTGCCGGGCATGTATGTCCCTATGTTTTACCAGGTGGAATATAAAGAAGACGGAACGATTGAAAAGATGGAGCCGATGGAGGAAGGAATTCCAAAGACTATCCTTAAGGAAGTGGAGATGGGCATTTCTGACACCTATTACCCCAAAAAGCCGGTGGTTCCTTTTATCAAAGTGACGCAGGACCGGGTAGTGCTGGAAATACAAAGGGGGTGCATCCGGGGCTGCCGCTTCTGCCAGGCAGGCCAGATTTACCGGCCGGTGCGGGAACGCGATGTAACCATGTTAAAGGAATATGCGGTAGAAATGCTGAAGAATACGGGGCATGAGGAAATTTCCTTAAGTTCCTTGAGTTCCAGCGATTATTCCAAACTGCCGGAACTTATCGACTTTTTGATAGAGGAATGCGGGGAGAGGAAAATCAATATTTCCCTTCCGTCTTTAAGAATTGATGCTTTTTCCTTGGATGTGATGGGCAAAGTGCAGGATATCAAAAAGAGCAGCCTGACGTTTGCGCCGGAGGCAGGAAGTCAAAGGCTTCGAAACGTAATCAATAAGGGGCTGACGGAAGAGGATATCCTGAAAGGAGCCGGTCTTGCATTTGAAGGCGGATGGACAAGGGTGAAGCTTTATTTTATGCTGGGGCTTCCTACGGAAACGGAAGAAGATATCAAGGAGATCGGGGCGCTGTCGAATCGGATTGCGGCAGTGTTTTATGAGACCGTGCCGAAGGAAAAGCGCGTAAACGGGAAGGTGCAGATTGTCGCCAGCACATCCTTTTTTATTCCGAAGCCGTTTACGCCGTTCCAATGGTCGCCCATGTGTACGAAAGAGGAGTTTTTGGAAAAAGCATATATGACAAGAAAGGCGATCAAGGAGCAGCTGAACCAGAAAAGTATCAAGTATAACTGGCATGAGGCGGATATCAGCGTATTGGAGGGCGTGCTTGCCAGGGGAGATCGTCGGATTGCCGGCGTGATCGAAAGAGCATATCGGAAAGGATGCATTTATGATGCATGGAGCGAGTATTTCCATAATGATGCATGGATGGAAGCTTTTGAGGAATGCGGCATTGACATTGGTTTTTATACGACGAGAGAGCGGTCTGTGGAGGAAACGCTGCCTTGGGATTTTCTGGACTGCGGCGTGGACAAGGAGTTTTTAAAGCGGGAATGGAAAAAAGCATTGGAAGAAACCGTTTCGCCGAACTGCCGTGCACAATGCCAGGGATGCGGGGCAAGCCGTTTCGGAGGCGGGGTTTGCATGGAAAGTCGGAAAGGATAAAAGGAAATGAAAGTGAGAATAAAATTTGCAAAATCGGGAGCCATGCGGTTTATCGGGCATTTGGATGTGATGAGGTTCTTCCAGAAAGCGATCCGAAGGGCTGGAATTGACGTAGCCTATTCGGAAGGATTCAGCCCCCATCAAATTATGTCGTTTGCAGCTCCTTTGGGCGTAGGCCTTACCAGCCATGGGGAATATCTGGATATTGAAGTACGGTCACATGCCGGGGCAGAGGATATGAAGCATCGGCTGGGCAAGGCGATGGTGGAAGGCATGGAGATTTTGAGCGTAACGGCGTTGGAAGAGGGGACGAAAAACGCGATGGCCAGCGTGGCGGCGGCAGAATATTCTGTTCGGTTCCGGCAGGGATATGCGCCGGAGCCGGGATGGACGGACAGGCTGCTGGCGTTTTACGAAAAGCCAGTGGTTATGGTGAAGAAAAAGACGAAAAAAAGCGAAGTGGAAATGGATATCAAACCTTATATTTATCAGTTATCGGCAAAGGGGGAAGGAGAGAACGCCGCAGTCCATATGATCGTGAATGCCAGCAGCTCCGGCAATATCAAGCCGGGGCTGGTGATGGAAGCTTTTTGGAAATCGGAAGGAAAGGAGCTTTCGGGATTCGCGCTGGAAATTACGAGGGAGGATACTTTCACGGATCTCGGCGGGGAGGAAGGCATGCATTTGGTTCCGCTGGACGCTGTGGGGGCTGGGTTTTGATGAAGGGAAATAAGTATCTAATTATAAAATATCAGGGGAAAATACTATCCCTGCTTTTCCATGAGAACCGGCTGGTTCGTGCCAGGGCGGAGAAAGAAGGGGAAAATATCCTGGGAAATATCTATGTGGCCAAGGTAAAAAGCATTTTAAAAAATATTCATGCTGCTTTTGTGGAAATCCAACCGGGATATCCCTGCTTCCTAAACCTGGACCGCATCAGGAAACCGCTGCTTGTGAACCGGGCCTATGACGGGAGAATTCTTGCGGAAGATGAAATAGTGGTTCAGATTTATAAAGAAGCGGCTAAGACCAAATCCCCCGCCGCCACTTGCTCGCTTTCACTGGATGGAAAGTATTGCGCGGTATCTTTTGACAGGCCGGGGGCAGTATACTCTTCCAAGCTGTCGGAAAAGGTAAGGGCGAGAATCGGCGCCGCTTTGGAAAAAGAGGGCGTTTTGAAAGAATATGCAAGGAAAAATGGAGTCATTATACGAACGAATGCCAAAAGCCTTGGGGATGATATTTCGCCTCTGGCGGAGGAGATACGCCAGCTTTCCGGGAAATTGCAGGAAATAGCGGATGCGGCGCATTATAGGACCTGCTATTCGATTCTTTATGAGGCGGTGCCTTCCTATCTTACTGGCATGAGGGACGAGTATGAAGGGCAGTATGAGGAGGTTGTAACGGACGATCCCGGTATCTATGAAACCATCATGGTTTACCGCGAGGCCAATCCCTCCTTTCATATCCCGGCGGCGAGGCTTTACCGGGATGAAAGGCTGCCGCTGTACAAGCTTTACAGCGTAGAAACCCGGCTGCAGGAAGCGCTTGGGAAAAAGGTATGGCTTAAGTCAGGCGGTTATCTTGTGATCGAGCCGACAGAAGCCCTGACTGTGATCGATGTCAATACGGGGAAGCTGGTGACAGGAAAGGATATGGAACAGACTTGGCTTAGGATTAATATGGAGGCGGCGGAAGAAATCGCGCTCCAGCTTGCCCTGCGCAATATATCCGGCATCATTATCGTGGATTTTATTAATATGAAGCCGGAGGAACATAATAAAAAATTAATGTCCCATTTTGGAAATCTGCTGAAACAGGATTCGGTGAGGACAGAGCTAATGGATATTACTGCCTTGGGTCTGGTGGAAATTACAAGAATGAAAACAAGCAAGCCGCTGAGGGAACAATTGACGGAACAAGGAAAGCAAGCCAAAGGAGAAGCGTAACTTTGTAGAAAGGGCATGGTTATGAGGATGAAGTTGATCAAAATGGAGAAGGTAAAGGATGGCCGGTATCTGAAAAATTATGAACTGGTTTACCAGAATAAGGCGGGGAAAGAAAAGAAGTATGAAATCGTCAGCCGCAGGGAACTTGTCGGCATAGAAGATATTGGGGCAAAAACAAGCGGCATGTCCATTGCGGCAGTAAAGGAAGGAAGGCTTTTGCTGTTAAAGGAATTCCGTATGGGAGTGAATCAAACCGTTTATAACCTGTGTGCGGGGATGTTGGAAGAGAACGAAACCTTGGAGGAATGCATCGCCAGGGAGCTGTATGAGGAAACGGGCTTAAGGGTGAAACGGATCATCGATATCCTGCCGGCTTCTTATGCGGCCGTGGCAATTTCCGATACAAAGACGAATATTGTTTTTGTGGAAGCAGAAGGAGAATTCGAAGACCATACGTCGGACAACGAATGGATCGAAGCAGGGTTTTATAGCAGGGAAGAGGTAAAAGAACTGCTGAAAACAGCGGAGTTCAGTTCCCGGGCGCAGATCATTGCTTATTTTTTTTCCAAGAATTTTTTCCCGGGATAGATAAACGTTGCCACGCCTTCGCAAGTCAGCTTATTGTAATAGAAAAGTGCAAAGCTTTTGATCCATTCAATAGGCTTTGCACGTTGGCCTTGTGATATATTCGGTTATATGGTTTCAGCTAGGAAACTTTTTTTCCGGTTACTGTGGTAATAATTCATTCATCTTTAAAATTTCAATGATTGTTTCTGTTGCATCCTTAAGCTCGTGGATATCGCGTCTGATATCCCTTTCGGAAATTGCTATATCAAGCCGCAAGTCTTCTAACTTCTTTGCTGTGCGATCTTGCTTTAATTCTATGATATCAAGGCGATTATCCATTTTGTCAAGGCGGTTCTCCACCTTACCAAGGCGGCCATCCATTTTGTCAAGGCGGTCCTCCACCTTACCAAGGCGGCCATCCATTTTGTCAAGGCGGCTATCCATTTTGTCAAAGCGGCTATCCATTTTGTCAAGGCGGTCCTCCACCTTGTCAAGGCGGCCATCCATTTTGTCAAAGCGGCCATCCATTTTGTCAAGGCGATTATTGACAGGTTTTAGTTTTTCATCCATTAGTTGGCTGATAGCGTTTAAATCTTCTTTTGTTAATGCCATTTTATCACGCTCCTTTATGTAACTATTTCATGAATAAGGTAAGTATATCACATCCAAAGTGCAAAGTCTATTCGATTAGCAAAGTGCTTTGATTTGTACTATGTCTTGTACAATATTTATTGGGTGAAAGATTGAAAATTAAAAAAAAATTTGAGGTTTGTGTTCGCGCAGCATCCACAAATTCAAGATGTGCAAAAAGCAGCACAGAAATGAAATAGATAGTGTTTTGATATAAAGTCGCAAATAAATAAGCGGCTTTATTTTGTATGACAAATTTAGGAAATATGGGGAGAATTCATCTCCCCTGCCTTGCTATAAAAATGGAGTTGTCCTTTGATTCTTAAATGTAATTTCGTACAATGCCCAAATTAATGAAAGGATCTTTATCCATCTGTTCTAAATTGCTAATCCAGCATATCATAACTTATTTTAAAATTCAATAGGATTTTCGAAAATTGATTCATCTGACTGTATGTCTAGCATGAAAAACAAAAAAATGTTGTTTTTTAGCGCGCTTTTAGAAGTATTTCTTATACTGTTAGTTGTATAAATGGAAAAACAAATGTTAGACCGTCAAAAATGCCGTCAAAAGAAAACGGCTCTAAAACAAGGAAAGGAGTAAACAGTATGCCAAGAAGAGGAGAAAATATTTATAAAAGAAAGGACGGAAGATGGGAAGGAAGGATTTGGAAGGAGATTTCCATTCCCGGAAAGAGAAGCTATTTATCGGTTTATGGAAAAACTTACAAAGAAGCAAAAGAAAAGATGAAAATAGCAAAGAATGTTGGCTGGCAGGGCAGAAAAGGAATGCCAAAACTGGAGGAGGCGGCATCAATTTGGGTCGATGACCAAAAAGCCTATTGGAAGCTGACTACTTGCAGGGAATATTGTTATGTGCTGGAAAAACATGTTATTCCCTGGCTTGGGAACGCAAGGATCGATAGTATTGACCAGCAAACAATGGAAAGATTCGTATCTCTGTTATGGAAGGGGCAGGACAGGCAATTATCTGTCAATTATCTGTCTTATATCTGCTCCATCGTCGTTAGGATACTGTTCCATATGAAAAAGAAATATGGATACAATATATCGGTTCCCGCAAATCCAGTAAAAAAAAGTAAAAAATACCAAGTAATTCTGCCCGGTGAACAGACCTTATCCAGATTAGAAGAATATTTAATTGCCAATAGTGAAAGAAAGGCAAATCTTGGAATATTGATTGCTCTTTATACGGGTATCCGCATCGGGGAATTATGTGCTTTGACCTGGAAAGATATTGACCTGGCAGAGGAAGTTATTTATATACGCAGCAATGTACAAAGAGTTCGGGTAGAAAACAGCGGTGAAAATAAAACGCATACCGTGATTCAAACTCCCAAAACGTCGGATTCCATTCGTCTTGTTCCGATTTCTCCAATGTTGCTCCCCTTGCTGGAGAAGCACCGGCAAGAAGATTCAAAGCATATTATCAGGGGAACCAGAAATTCATGGGCAGATCCCCGTACTGTCCAGTATCAATTCCAGAAGATATTGGAGAAATGCGGTCTGGAGCATTTTAACTTTCATATGCTCCGCCATGCATTCGCGTCCAGATGCATAGAAAAAGGATTTGATGTTAAAAGCCTGAGTGAAATACTCGGCCATAGCGATATCAGGCTGACGATGGATCTTTATGTTCATTCATCGGTGCAGCAGAAGAAAATGCTGATGAACCGGTTTGAATCTTATCGAAATTAGAAGCAGTAAGGATTTTATAAGCCGTCAGAATGACCGTCGATGACTGGGTATGACTTTTGAAAGCCTGAAATTACGAGAGAAGAACGTGTACGAAAGGAACATTTCATTAATTTGGGCATTTTGCGAAAAGAATCGGGTTCTTAAAATCTGTTATGGGAAGCTGCGGAAGAAAATTATATAGATATTTATTCCCGCATTCTGTCTGAAATAAACAGTAAAGAAATTTAGAGCAATAAATATAAAAATATAGAAGGAATGTGTTGTGAAAACAGATTTCAAAAAGAAAAAGAATGCCAAGTCGAAAAAACGGATACAAAAAAGAAGATGGAAAAGAATCTCTATTAGTATTTTGTTTGGGATAATCTTGTTTATTTCTATTCTTTTTGTCGCATTTGGAATGATCAGGGCGGCAGGAAAGAAAAGCCTGCGAAACAAGACGGGAGCAGGTGTTCCGGATTTGGCATTTGGAATGCAAAGTGTTGAGCTGACAAAAAACGAGGAAGCGGAATGGCAGGAAGGATGGGTGAAATACCATGACAAAATATATGTTTATAATGAAGAGATTCTTACTTTTCTGTTTATGGGAATTGATAAGGACAGCGCAGCAGAAGCTGTTGGGGAGGGAACGGACGGGGGATCAGCAGATGCATTGTTCTTGGCAGTGATGAATCCAAAGCAGAAAATGATTCAGGTCATCGGTATTAACAGAAATACCATGACAAATGTGGATATTTATAATGAGGAAGGGGAGTATGTCACCACGAAAAAAGCCCAGATTGCTATAGCTCATGGCTTTGGTGACGGGATGGAGAAAAGCTGTGAGTACCAGCGTAAAGCAGTATCGGAGCTTTTTTACCATTTGCCAATCCATGGTTATGCGGCGGTGAATATGAGCGCCATCCCATTGATCAACGATGCGGTGGGGGGCGTGGATGTAAAGGTATTGGAAGACTTGAGTGCGAAGGATAAAACGCTGGTAAAGGGAGCTGAAGTCCACCTGATGGGCGAGTCTGCTTTTTGGTATGTGAAATATCGCGATCCAGGAATATTCGGTTCTGCAGATATGCGCTTGGCAAGGCAGAAACAGTATTTAAATGCGTTTATCCGTGCGGCGAAAGAAGCGGTCAAAAAAGATGTCGGGACAGCGGCCAGAATTTATCAGGAGGCGGCATCTATGATGGTTACGGATATCGGGCTGGAAGAGGTAGCTTATCTTGCTCCTCTTATTGTTGATTATAGTTTCTATGGAGAAGACAGTTTCCGCATGCTGGAGGGAGAGACTGTTATGGGAGAAAAGTTTGAGGAGTTTTATGTGGATGAGACGGCGCTGTATGAGATGATATTGGAGGTTTTCTATGAACAGAAAGAATAGGAAGCGGGGCATTCCTGGGATATGGGCATTTGTTTTGTTTGTGGCTTGGACGGCAAGTGGGTGCGGGAATAGCAGCGGAGAAAACATGGATATAGAGGAAAGTCGGCAGATGGGGGGATGGGAAGATACTAAGGGAATCACTTATGAAACGGCGGCAGACGGGCGTGTAGATTTCGATGCCTTACAAGAAGAAAACCCGGATATCTTTGCATGGCTTTATATACCAAGAACAGGCATCGACCTGCCAGTATTGCAAAGCCCGGTATCGGATGAATTTTATAAGACACATGGAGCCGACGGAAAGGAAAACACAGATGGGGCGCTTTACACGGAGATGCCCAATATGATGGATATGTGCGACTTCAATACAGTTATACATGGAAGCGATGAAGGGGAAAAGAGTTTATTTGCCAGTCTGCATAAATTGGAAGATCCTATTTTTTTTGAAGAGAACAAAGAATTTTATATTTACTTGAAGGATAATGTGCTTACATATGAAATAATTGCAGCTTATTACGATGATGGAAGCGATATTTTGAGAAGATTTGATTATACCACTTACCAAGGATGCGAAGCTTGGCTGGAGCAGCTTTACGGCATCCGTGAAATGGGGAAGCAGCAAAGAGAAGGATGGGAAGGTCTGACACCCTGGCATTTTTTTGTTACTTTGGCAGGGAGTGTCAGCAGCCAAAGCGGGAAGCAGTACGTAGTCATCGGCGTTTTGACAGGGGATGCCGCAGGGCAGATTGACAGAATCATACTGGATTAGGTATTAGCATCATAATTATAGATGTTAATATATACCACACTTAGGAAAGGGAAAGGAGGTAGATATCCATGAAAAAAGTTATTGCTTTATTGGCGGCGGCAACATTGTTTGCTTCTATGACCGTATCCGCTGCACCCAGCCCGTCGGCTGCTGCAGTTGTATCGTCCAGTGCGGAGGGGTTTGCTCATGCTGCGGATCAGCAGGCGGCTGCAGAACGCGGCATGACAGCGGCTGAGTATTACAACAATGCTGTGGTTTCAACGCCGGGCGTAGAGAACGCGATGCCTGTAGGACAAGGTGGAAAGATCGTTATCAATGGGGTGGCGACCAATCTGACGGCAACACTGGCAAAGGTAGACAAGGCGACAACAGCAGGGGCGAATGCCCAAGCTGCAGCTCTTGGAGGGAAACTGTTGAATGTAATCAATATCAGCTTCCCAGGTGCAAACTACAATACGGCAACCATTAATTTCTATTTGAAAGGACTCCTTGGCAATTCTAAAGTTGTTGTAAAGCAGCTGGTGGATGGCGTATGGGTCGATGTGGAAGTCGTGGAAATAAGGGCGGATCACGTGGTACTGAACCTGACTAATAAGGGCGCTGTGGCATTTGTACAGATCCCCTGATCCCTAAGGGATAAAAGTAAGAGTTGTAAGATAAACATGTTTTTCTGTTAACAGCCGAGTGTGGGAAAGGGTATAGCCGCAAACTGACTGCGGCTATACCATGATAAGGATTACTAGAGTAAAAAAATTTTTATTAGGAGAAGAGGCATGGATTCATTGACAAGAGACGTGGAAGAAATATTTAACCCAAGTCGGCTTATGGGTTATCAGGAATTGTATGATGAAAAGACCGTTGTTTATAAAGCAGCAAAAAGGTTATTCGATATTGCGGCTTCATTGGCGGCGCTGGTCATACTCTCGCCAATTTTTCTGCTAACGATTCTTGCAATATTGTTGGAGGATGGAGGACCAGTATTTTTTGTCCAGCCGAGGGCAGGAAAGGATTTAAAACCTTTTCGGATGTACAAGTTTCGGAGCATGTTCAAAGATGCAGATAAGATGTTCGCTGCCCTTCAAGAACAAAATGAGCAGTCCGGCCATGCTTTTAAGATTAAGGATGATCCCCGCATTACAAAAGTAGGGAGATTCATCCGAAAATACAGCATTGATGAGCTGCCCCAGCTGATTAATGTTTTAAAGGGGGACATGAGCATTGTGGGGCCGAGGCCGATTCTGGTTTTTCAGATGGAAGAGTGCAATAAATATCAGCAGCAGCGGCTGATCGTAAAACCGGGACTTACTTGTTATTGGCAAATCAGCGGCAGAGCGGATATCCAATGGGAGGACTGGGTGGAACTGGATTTGAAATATATAAGGAATATGGGGATAGTAACGGACTTGGTCATGATTATGAAGACGATTCCAGCGGTTTTTCGAGGAGATGGGGCGTACTAAGAATTTATAGTCATGGGAGACAGATAGATGAAGAAAAAAATAGATGTGATTATTCCGGTCTGGAACAGCGGGCAATATATCGGAAGTTTTATAGATGGAATGCTTTCTCAGACTTATCAGGATTTCCATATGTATTTTGTGTATGATAGTTCAAAGGATAACACTTTATCCATAATTAGAAGTTACCAGTGCGGAAATGAGGGGAGAATAACTATTTTATATAGTGAAAAAAGATGCGGCCAGGGAGCGGCCAGGGATTTGGTCATGGATAGAATGCAGCTGCAGGGTGATTATGTTATTTTTTTGGATGCCGATGATTATCCGGAAAAAAATTTTTTGGAGAAAATGGTAGAAACAGCAGAACGATATCAAGTGGATTTGGTGATGTGCGGTTTTAATTGTTTTGAGGATGAAACAGGTAAAATTATTTCCACTCAAATGGTGGACAATACGGATGCCGTGATTAGCGATCTGACGCATTATGTGGATATTGCATATATGAATCCGGCGGTATGGAATAAATTATACCGGCGCGAAGTGGCAGAGAAAGTTAGATTCGGGAAAGTCAAAAGCATGGAAGACGGGCTGTATATAGCTAAAATCCTTCCATATGTCCGTTCGATTAAAATAATAAATGAAGTCCTTTATCATTATAGGGTAAGCGTAGCGTCCGCACAAGCGCGTATGACAGCTGATGAATTTGAAGAACGGTGGAGTTATTATACTGAGATGGCAAAGTATTATGGAGAGAACCAGGCAGTCTATGCCGGATATCGGGAACTATTTGAAGTAATGGCTTTTGTGAAATGCGCCATAGGATTGACTTACCGGACAGCGCTTAAAGATATGAGGAATTTGCACTATTATATTTCTTATTCAAAAAAAATGCTTAATGATATAACGCCACAATGGAAAGAAAATAAGAGCCTTCAGATGAGATATTGTTTTCAAAGGCCTATGAAAGCTAATGCAGTGGCTTGCTGTGCTTTTTTATATAAAATTAATTTTTTTAGCCTGTTTATCATTGCATATTGGCTGTACCAGAATCTGGTGCATAAAGAAGTCAGGTGGTAGGCCAGTAATGGTATGGAGAAAGTTTTATGTTTGGTGACAAAGATGAGTTAAGGGAAATTCAGCTAAAGGAACTGGCACTTTTAAAAGAAGTGAAAAGAATATGCAAAAAATACCGGCTTAGATATTTTTTATGCGGCGGGACTTTGCTGGGGGCAGTAAGGCATCAGGGATTTATTCCCTGGGATGATGACATTGATATTATGATGCCAAGGGAAGATTATGAACAGTTTATTCGAATGGCATCAGAAGAGTGGCAGGATAATATACAAGTGGAGGATTATTACTATACCAATTCTGCCCGTCCTGATTGCATTACCCATGTAGTGGATAAAAAAACCACGATAATACGTACTAATTGCATGAAAGAGCGGAGAGAGAATTTATGTATAGATATATTTCCTCTGGATGGCATGCCCAAATCAGCGGTTGGGAGGATAATTTATTTTTATTATTTTCGATTTTATCATTATTTGTTTCTTATATCCTGCTTCAGTTCTATGGTAAATATGGATAAACCAGGCCGTCCTTTGTGGGAAAAAGCGGCAATTAAATTTTTATCCCGGATAAATATGGAAAAATGGCTTAACTCAAAACGATTATTAAAAAAACAGCATTCCATATTAATGAAGTATAAATATGAAGACAGCAAATACATCTATTCTGGTTTTGGGACTTACGGAAAAAAGGAGATTCTGCCGAAAAAATATTTCCATGCAGTTTCCTTTTTAAGATTTGAAGATGACTCTTACTGTGTTCCTTCCATGTATCATGAAGAGTTGACTCATTATTATGGGGATTATATGGTGATACCGAAAAAGCAAAAAAAACGGCAGCATTCATATAAAGTGGCAGGGAAATAAAATGGAAGAAATAAAATTCAGTATTATTGTACCGATCTACAATACGGAAAAATATTTAAAGCAATGCCTGGACAGTATTGTAAACCAGACTTATAGGAATCTGGAAATCATATTAGTTCATGATAAAACAGAAGATGCCTCGGGGGAGATCACCGATTCCTATGGGGAAAAAGATGATAGGATCATAGTAGTCCATAGGGAAAAAGGCGATGTGTCATCTGCCAGAAATATAGGGTTGGATTTGGCAACGGGCGACTATATGGTCTTTGTGGATTCGGATGACTGGATGGAACTGAATTATTGTGAAGAAATGTTTCATATGATTATTTCTTTTGGAGATGCGGATATCATTAAAACAGATTATTTTATAGAAGCGGAGAAGACATATCTTATAAAGCTATTTACTGATAATGTATTTGATAAAAATACAATTAGAGAAAAAACGCTGTTTCTGCTTAATGTTTTTTCCAGATATTATGATGAGAGTTATTACAGTGAGTTAAATAATTGGGAAGCCATTCTTGGCAATGTATGGGCAGGCGTTTATCACAGGGATACAGTTGCGGGACTTCGGTTCTATGGAACAAAGTGTGAAGATCTGCTGTTCAATGGATATGCTGTCATGAACAGCAGCAGCGATAAAATAAGGTATTGGCCGAAAGCGCTGTATCATTATAGACAGAATCTGGATTCTGCAGTTACCCGGTATAATCCGTCAAGAATCGAAGAATATAGTTCTTTTTACGAGCATTGTTTTCGCTTGAAAGAAGAATTTCATCTGGACGAGCGTTTTACGTCCTGTTTATCCCGACTGATGGTAAACCAGCTGAATGTAAACATTAAATATACGATTGTACATCCTGACAGTCCTTATTCATTTTGGGAAAAAAGAAAACAGTTGGAGCAACTGATGGGTTTGGTATATTATAAATCTCTTCCATATAAGACAAAAAGAACAAGGGATTTTTCAGCAAAAACCAAATGTATATTGATATTGCTCCATTTTAAATTCTATGGAACAGTCATCTGTTTGGCCAAACTGCAATGGAAGATGAAAGCCTGCAGGAAAAAACGGGAGATACAGGAAGATGGAGAAATTGATAAGTAAATATAAAAAAATTTTGCCTGATAAAAATAGTATATATTATACGGCATATATTACTTGGCTGTCTATTTCTTTGCTGTTTGGGCGAAGCACATTGAAAACATTTTTAGGAATAAGTACAAGCTTCTGGTTGAAAAAAGTTTGTTATCCAATCTGCGGAGTCTTGATATTGATAGTATTCTCTGTTTCAGGTTTTATGGAAAAGCCAAATAAAAAGCAACTCAAACAATATTTTTTTATGGGAATTTTGGTGGGTGTATTTGGAATAAGCTGGATATTGTCGGATTCGGGAACTTTTTTTATGCAACTTATGTTTATCATTGCTGCGAAGGAAATAAATCTGCAGAAGCTTCCGCGCATTACCATTGTCTGCCAGATGATAATAGTGCCTATTATTATCTGTCTTGCAATGGTCGGAGCAATAGAAAATATAAGCTTTATGTATGAAAGGATAAATTTGGAACCGGTATATAGACAGTCACTGGGGTTTCGGCACCCGAATGCTTTAGGAGCGCAGATTGTTCAATTTTGCATATGCTGGCTTTGGATCAGATGGGAAAAATGGAAGTGGTATGACTATTTTCTCTATGTAACAGCCATTTGGTTGGTCTATACGATCTGCAATTCCATCACCAGCATTATTCTGATTCTGTTAACTGGAGCAATGAACGGCATTTACCGACTACTGATAAAAATAAAACATACAAAACTGTTGGATGACATGATAAGTATATGTATATGGCTGATTCCAGCCGTATGTATAATAATCAGTTATTTTTATTCGGAAACAAACCCTCTGATCACTGCGGCAGACCATATTGTATCCTGGCGTTTTAAATTGGCAAACGGGTTTTTGAGAGATAATCCGGCAACATGTATTGGAACCAAACTTCCTCCTAATATAGGATCAGACTGCATTTATGTGGATACTATTACCCGATATGGTTGGATTATCCTGTTTTTTATATTGTTGGGAATGTACCGTATGCTGCGGTATGCCATCAAAAATAGAATGTATCCTTTGATCATATCTATTTTCATTTTTGGAATATATGGAATTACCGAGCATTATCCTTACCTGTTAATGTTTAATTTCACATTAATTTTTCTGGCTTATGCAATTTATGGCGATACAAAAAGAGTAACTTAAAAATTCAATGATTGTTTATGCTGCCATAGACGGCATATCTGAGAGGCTGAAAATGAATATTGCATTGATTATTGCCGGAGGTTCCGGAAGCAGGATGAATCAAAAAATTCCAAAGCAGTTTTTAAATGTATTTGATAAACCGGTTATTGTATATACGATGGAGGCTTTTCAAAGAAGCAATGAAATAGATGTTATTGTAATTTCTGCCGTACATGGATGGGAAACTATGATTTGGGCTTATGCCAATCAGTTTGGAATTTCTAAATTGAAAATAGTAACAGATGGCGGCCGTTGTGGGCAGGAATCGATTTACAATGGAATTACAGCAATCGAAAAACATTACAGCCCGGAAGACATTGTTTTGGTTCATGATGCAATCCGCCCTATGTTATCGGAAGATATTATTTTCGATTGCATTCATACAGTTAAGGATAAGGGTAATGCTGTTGCAGTTATCCCATGCCAGGAAGCAATGCTGGAAACGAAAGACGAACAGACCACCAATGCCAGTTATCCTAGGAATCAGCTGATGAGAACTCAGACACCTCAGGGATTTTACTTAAAGCATCTTCTTAGCATGCATAAGGAAGCGAAAGAACGGGGCATCACTAACTCCGTTGCTACTTGTACCCTTGCGGTGGAATTAGGACAGACAATATATTTTTCTAAAGGATCCGAAAAAAACTTGAAATTAACAACAGTGGATGATTTGGATATTTTTAAGGCATTATTGAAGGAATCAACGGAAAATTGGGTAATACGATAAGAAAGCCGTTAATTTTTATATTGGCCGGATAAAAGAGAAATGGAGAAAAAATGGAGATTAAATTGAGCATTATCATCCCGGTATATAATGCGGAAAAATATATTGGAAAATGCTTGGACTCGTTGATTGGGCAAACGTTAAAGGAATTTGAAATGATATGTGTGGATGATGGTTCTACAGATAACAGTCTGGCGGTTTTGCGGAAATATGCCGGGACAGATTCCAGAATTCATGTCATTCATCAGGAAAACAAGGGATGCAATGCTGCCAGAAAGATGGGATACAAGCATGCAAAGGGAAAGTTTATAGCATTGGTTGATGCAGATGACTGGGTGGAAAATGATATTTATGAAATAGTTATAGAAAAAATGGAAGAGAGAAATGCCGATTGTGCTATTTTCAACTGGTATATGGAGAGGAAAGCTGATAGCTTCCGATGTCCTGCTGTTGATGATTTTTTTTTAATGGACAAAGAATTAATATATAAGATTTCCCTTGCCGGTTTATGCGGGGGGTGTAATCCTCTGGTAAAGGGAAGGCTGGAAGGCTGGCCATGGAATAAGGTTTTCCGTAAAAAGATTTTTGACAAACTGGATGTTGACGGGAAATTATTTTCGGACGAAACCAGGCATTTTGAAGATGCGTTGAATAATATCCGTTTATTTCAGCATATAGACAGTATATTGTTTATGCGCCAGTATGGGTATCATTACCGAACAGGAAATCATCTGTCAATGACCGCAAAGTATTTCGGCACCCTTCCCCCTAAGAAAGATTTTTTGCATTATAAAGCTTTCGGGAAGGAAAACTCGCTGGACATTATGTATTACTCAGCCATAGATACAATGATTGTGAATATGTTCTGGAATTATATAACAAGGCATTATTATTTTCATAAAAAGAATTCTGACAGCTTTAGGAAACAGATGAAAGAGATCAATGACCTTTTAAAAGGGAAATATAGGAAAAACTGCTACTTTCCCATAAAAGAAGCATTGAATGGCGCTGTTCCAGACTGGATTGATAACCGCATAATGCGCTTTTTGGTTCGATACCATATGATGTCGGCAGTCTCTTTATATATAGCATCCAGAATCAGCCTTATGAAAAAAAATATATATGCTATTCATTTACACTATAAATGTTGTTGAAAATGCAAAGGTAGAAAGCTATGTTTGTGAAGTTAAGCATCATTGTGCCAGTATATAATGCAGAAAAATACATAAAAAAGTGCCTGGACAGCATCTTATCTTCCTCGCTGGAAAATATAGAATTGATTGTTATTGATGATGGATCCGAAGATAATAGTTTTTCCGTTTGCCAATCTTATGCCCAAAAAGATTCCAGAGTATTTGCCATGAAAAAGAGGAACGAAGGGCGGTCAAAAACAAGAAATCTGGGGCTGGAATATGCCAGAGGGGAATATGTTACATTTGCGGACTGCGATGACTGGGTGAATACGGATGTCTATAAGATGGCATATGAAAATGCAAAACAATATGATGCAGATATTGTTGTTTATAATGCAGTCAGGAAATATGGAGATATAAGCAAGCCATATACCAATATTGTCCAAGAAAAAGTATGGAATGGACATTCCGATATCAGCAGATTCGTTATGGGAACGCCGAAGGAAAAGGATGACAGCCAGAATGGAATCCATAGCATATGTCCTATATGGAATAAATTATATAAGAAAAATTTTTTGGATTCTAATGAAATTCTGTTTCTGGATTATCATATTGAAGATGTTCTGTTTAACATTTATGCGTTTGCATATGCTAAAAAAATTACGTTTTTACCTATTGAAGGCTATTGCTGGCGTATTCGGGAAGGGAGCGCATCCAACCGGGAAATCAGATATCGAAAAGGCTTCGAGATGGAATTATGGGGAATTGCCATGTATTTACTGGAATGTACTTCAAAATATGCGTATAGAGAAGATGCTTTATGCTATCGGGTAATCAGCGATGTAATCTGGCAATGTCTGGAATGCAACATCTTAAATAAAGAAAATAATGGCGGTTTTATCCGAAGATATTTTTGCTTTAAAGAGATGATGGGAAAGCCGATTTATAAGGATGCCATGGAATGGAGGTTTTCAAACCCCTGCTCCAGGAAAGATGTTCTGATGGGAAAATTAAAGGGGATGAAACATCTGCCTGTTTTTTTTATAACCGCTACATTCCTGCGTAACTGGAAATGCTTCAGAATGAAATGGTCTAAAAATAAATGAGGTGACAAATGGATTTATGGAAAAATGAACGATATCAGGAGGAACTGAAGAATATGCCGGTAACGGAAGATTGCTGGGAAAAGCTGTATGGCAAGCATATTCTTGTAACCGGTGCCGCCGGCATGGTATGCTCTTTTCTTGTGGATGCGGTCATGAAAAAAAATATGACAGCAGCGCCGGGAAATCAAATTCATCTTACCTGCCCGGTGCGCAGTATACAAGAGGCGCGGCTGCGGTTTGCGGCACATATCAACCAGAAGAGTTTTACATTATTGGAGGCAGATATCACTAAACCGCTCCATATACTGGATGGTTATGTATTTGATTATATCGTTGCGGGTGCTGGAAGCGCGGACCCATATTCTTTTGCCCACTTTCCGGTGGATACCATGATGGGAAATTATTTGGGAGTTTATTATTGTCTGGAGCTGATGAAGGGATGGAATAAATGCAGGCTTTTATATATTTCTACTGGGGAAGTTTATGGCAATGCAGGTTCCGGAATAGAAGACTTCAGGGAGGACGATTCCTATTATGTAAATCCTGTCAGTTTCAGGGCGTGCTATCCAAATAGCAAACGTGCGGCAGAAACTTTATGCGCATCTTATAAAAAGCAATATAATCTTGATATTGTGATTGGGAGGCTCTGTTATATATACGGTCCTACCATAAGGGATTCCGACAGCAGGGCAGTCGCACAATTTTTGCGGAAAGCTTCTGTACGAGAGGATATTGTGCTAAAAAGCAAGGGAGAACAAGTCCGTTCTTATTGTTATGTGGCAGATGCCGCAGCGGCGCTGCTACATGTGCTTGTCTATGGCATCAGCGGGGAGGCATATAATATAGCGGATGCCAAAAGTAATTGCTCTATTTCTCAATTTGCAGAGCTGGCAGCCCATATGGCAGGTACTGGCTGTATTTATGCTGTGGCAGAAGAAGAGGAAAAAGCAGGATACTCTAAAGTTGCTAAGGCGGTACAATGTGCGGATAAAATAAATCATCTTGGATGGAAAGCTTCTGCTTCGCTGGAAGATGGAATCCGAAGGACTATAAATATTTTACAGGAATGTTCTATATAAACGGAGTGCGCGGATGATGAACTTAAAAAAAGGTATTTTACAAGTTTTTTTGGCAAATATCATTAATCTGTTTTTTTCCGTGTGCAATGGCTTTTTATTGCCTAAATATTTATCTCTTGAAACATATGCCGGATTAAAAACATTTTTGCTGTATACGTCATATGTGGGTATTTTGCATTTCGGCTATGTGGACGGCGTTTATATCCGTTATGGAGGGGAAAATAAAGAAAAAATATATACAGATGGTTTTGCCTATGCCCATAGGGTTTTGGTTTATTTTCAGATTGCGGTTACAGGAATCGGTATTGCCATTGCTGTCATATTAAGGGATATGACATTGTTATGCGCTGCCATAAGTATATTGCCCACCAATTTGTCAGCTTTTTACAAAATGATCTATCAGGCTGTAGGAGATTTTAATAGTTACCGAATGATACTGAATCTGACTTCTGCGTTGATTTTTGCGGCTAATATCATTTTTATCCTGGCAGGGATAGACAATATGTATGGTTATATAGGCATTCAGTTGACAATGACTATTATTATATTTCTATATTATGAATATAAAGAGGGCAGGAAAGGAGCATCTGTAAATATAAGTATTTCGGTTTTCAAAACGGAATTGGGAAAAAATATCAGTTCTGGCCTTATCATTATGCTTGGTAATTTTATGGGGGTCTGGATTACCGGCATGGACAGATGGTTTGTAAAAATATGTGGCAGCGTAGCTGATTTTGCCTATTATTCCTTTGCAGTAACTATGTTAAAGATAATCAATACGATTATTACTGCTGTATCGATTACTTTGTACCACTTTTTCTGCAAAGATCAGGACAGCGCCAGGATCGGCAGTCTGCGGAAAAGCATACTGATAGCGGGCGCAGCAGTTATTGCTTCTTTTTATCCTTTAAAATTGTTTATTTCTGTTTATTTAAAAAAATATGAGGAAGCAGTTTCCATCATTTTTATTATATATGCGGCCCAGTATCTTATGACAGTTATTCATTCGGTTTATTTAAACCTCTATAAATCGCTCCATAGGCAGAAGAAATATATGATAAGGATGGTGAGTGTCACCATGATCGCATTTCTGCTGAATGTTTTTCTCGGAAAAGCATGCAGCTATACGACAGATGCATTTGCTTTAGCGACATTGCTGACGGCGGTCATATGGCTGTGGATGTGCCAGAGAGATATGAAGGAATATAGGATGTCATGGCGCGAATGGATATATATTTGTCTGGCGGTTTTGGGTTATTTTATCGGCGGCTTGTTTTATCCTCTTATATCGTTGTTCATTTATTTAGCATGGATTTTTATCCTATCTGTTCTTCTGGTCCCGAAGGAAACCAAACTGCTGTTTCATTCTATCATAGATATTTTACAAAAAAAAGGCGCTTGATACAAAGAAAGCTATCCGAAAGCTATCATAGAAATGGAGGAAAGAATGATTATTTCACGTAGTCCCTTAAGGATATCGCTTGGCGGCGGAGGTACGGACCTGCCGTCTTATTATAAAGAAAATGAAGGTTTCCTGATATCCGCAGCCATTGATAAATATGTCTATATAACACTTCATAAAACTTTTGAAAAAGAAATTATCTTGAAATATTCCCAAATGGAAAAAGTGAAGGATGTGGAAGAAATCAGGCATCCAATTTTCCGGGAAGCTATCAAAATGCTGCATATGGAAGATTATCCTATGGAAATTTGCTCTATGGCAGATATTCCGGGAGGAACAGGCTTAGGTTCTTCGTCCACGTTTACCACGGCTCTTTTAAAAGCTCTTCATGCGGCAAGAGGCGATATCGTCAGCACAAGGACGCTGGCGGAAGAGGCCTGTGAGATAGAAATGAACCGGCTGGGGGAACCGATCGGAAAACAGGACCAGTATATAGCAGCTTATGGGGGCATTACCTGCATGGACTTTCATAAAGACGGGTATGTATGGGTGGATCCTTTAAACATTTCTCAAGAAACCTTTTATAATCTGGAGGATAATCTTATTCTTTTTTTTACTGGTTTTACCCATTCCGCAGGGAATATCCTGAAAGAACAGAATGAAGCCAGCAAAAAGGGAACAGGGGATATGATTCAAAACCTCCATTTTGTAAAGGAGCTGGGACGAAAAAGCAAAGAAGCCTTTGAAAGAGGGGATCTGGAAGCTTTTGCAAATATTATGAATATACACTGGGAATATAAAAAGAAACGTTCTGGCGGAATGAGTAATCCTAAAATTGATGAATGGTATGAACTGGCAAGAAAAAACGGTGCGGCCGGAGGCAAGCTGATCGGCGCCGGAGGGGGAGGATTCCTTATGTTTTATGCCAATGATAAACAAAAGCTGCGCCGTGTGATGAAAGCAGTCGGGTTGGAGGAAGTCAGGTTCCGCTTTGAAATGGAAGGAACAAAAATTTTATAGGGGTGATACATAATGGAAAAAGATGTTGCTTTTCTTCCTGAAACGGAAGATATACAAGTGGTCGTCCTCATGGGAGGGCTTGGCACCCGGCTGGGGGAACAGGCGAAAAACTGCCCGAAGGCATTGACTAAGGTAGGGGAAAGGCCTTTTTTTGACTATCAGCTTTTACTGATGAAAGAATATGGATTTCGCCATTTCCTATTTTTGGTCGGGCATTATGGGAAAATGGTAGAAGATTATTATGGAGACGGCAATAGGTACGGCATCCGTATTTCGTACTCCTATGACGGAGAAAAACTCCTTGGTACAGGAGGAGCTGTCCGTAAGGCTTATCATCTTCTTAGAGACGATTTCCTGCTGCTATATGGGGATTCTTTTATGGATATTGATTATAAGGAAACCATTTATAGATATTTTAAAGGCAGATTATCTGGATGCTTGTCCTTAATGACTATTATGGAAAATAATAATTGCTTGGATAGAAGTAATGTAATCGGCAAGGATGGAAAGATCATTCTTTATGATAAAAAGAATTTTACCGAAGAGATGCGGTATATCGACTATGGTGTAAATATGTTTGCAAAAACAGTTTTTCAACGATATGATGACGATATGCCTTTTGATATTGGCGATGTTCAGAATAGGCTGTCAAAAGAAGGCAGGCTGTCGGCTCACGAGGTGACTAACCGTTTTTATGAAATAGGCTCGCCTGAGTCTTTGGAGCTGTTTAACAGCTATGCGAAACATCGGTTTAAAGAAAGGGGAAAAGCTGTTTTCTTTGACAGGGACGGCGTCATTAATAAAATTATCTTCAGGGATGATACGGAGCAGCTGGATTCTCCTTTTTGCAAGGATGAGATCATCCTCATGGATGATGTTGTAGAAACGATGAAACTATTGCAGCAAAAAGGTTATTACCTTTTTATTGTAACCAATCAGCCGGCGGCAGCAAAAGGGAAAGCAAAGTTATCGGACTTATATGATGTAAACACACATATTTGTAAAATATTAAAGAAAAATGGAGTAGTTATTGATGGAGCTGAGATTTGCCCTCATTATCCTGGTCTTTCAGAACATACGAAAGAAAAATTTTTGGCAAAGGAATGTCGGTGCCGAAAACCTAAAATTGGTTTGATAGAAGCGCTGGCGGCGCGGTTCTGCATTGATATGGAACATTCGTGGATGATCGGGGATTCCTATACGGATATCCTGGCGGGTCGCAGAGCCGGCCTTCGGACAGCTTTTATCGGTAATTATAAATGCGATGTATGTAAATTCTTGAACTATAATCAGCCGGATATGATATGCAGCAGTCTGTCTGATTTTATATATAAAATGGAGGAGAGAGAATAAATGAATGTATCAGAGTACATAAGTAATTATTTGGAGGAGACAGTGCAGATTGCACAGAAAGTTTCTAGGGACGAAATCGAGAAGGCATTGGAAATCCTTCGGCATGTCAAGAAAGAAGGCGGAAGGCTGTTTATACTTGGGGTAGGAGGAAGTGCTGCCAATGCTTCCCATGCGGTCAATGATTTCCGAAAGATCGGTGGAATAGAAACGTATGCTCCTACGGACAATGTAGCGGAATTAACGGCAAGAACTAATGATGAAGGGTGGGAAACTACATTTTCTGAATGGCTGAAAACTTCCAAATTATGCAAAAAAGATTGTCTCATTATTTTTTCAGTCGGGGGTGGCAGTAAAACCGCATCCCTGAATATTGTAAATGCTTTCAAGCTGGCAAATGAGAGAGGGGCGGGTACTGTTTCCATTGTTTCCAGAGACGGCGGATATGCAGCACAGGCATCTGATGTATGTATTCGCATCCCTGTCCTGGACCATACGCGGATTACGCCCCATGCGGAAGGATGGCAGGGGATTCTTTGGCATCTTATGGTTAATGCAATAAACGAAATTTGAAATTTGTCAAAAGAGGAGCAAAACAAAAAATGAGAAATATAACACTGAAAGACTTAAATGTAAAAATATTTGCGGATGGCGCGGATATTGAAGAGATGAAAAAAGAATATGCCAAAGGATATGTTTCCGGCTTTACCACCAATCCAACGCTGATGAAAAAGGCAGGCGTGATGAATTATACGGATTTTGCCAAAGAAGCAGTAAGGGCGGTTCCGGGTTTGCCGCTGTCCTTTGAGGTATTTGCAGATGATTTTGAAAAAATGGAAAAGGAGGCAGATATCCTTGCCAGTATGGGGGACAATGTATATGTCAAGATTCCTATTACCAATTCCAAAGGGGATTCCAGTATTCCTTTGATTTATAGATTATCCAGAAGAGGGATGAAGCTTAATGTAACGGCAGTTTTTACTTTGGAGCAGGTAAGCAGGGCGGTAGAAGCATTTCAGGATGGGACAGACAATATCGTTTCCGTGTTTGCAGGCAGAATTATGGATGCCGGAGTGGATGCGGAGCCTCTTATGCGGGCGGCCCTGACGTTTTGTGTAGAAAAGCCGGGTACCAAATTGTTATGGGCAAGCTGCCGCGAGGTTTTTAACATTGTACAAGCCGATAGATGCGGTGTGGATATCATTACTGTCACCAATGATATATTAAACAAACTTCCCTGCCTAGGCAAAGAACTGACGCTGTTTTCTATGGAAACGGTACAGATGTTTGTGCGGGACGGGGCAAGCCTTGGCTATTCTGTCATGGATATGACAACAGAAAAGAATTGGTATTAAGTGTTTGCCGTTTGGAAAACAGTAAATAAAAAATGGAAGCAATGGGGCTCGAACCCATGACCTCTCGCGTGTGAGGCGAACGCTCATCCCGGCTGAGCTATGCTTCCATGAGAGTATTATAACACCATTTGAAAAAAGTGGCAAATAAAATTTCTTCCGCTTTCCGTATATTTTCCAAAAAATTTCTTGACATTCCTTGGAGGGTAATGCTACACTTATCCAGTATGCCGCATAGTTAGGCTCAAGTGTATTCCATAATAAAATGCAGGCGGCAATTATCACCGCCGTTTCATTGGAAATAACGCCAAAACTAGCGAGTAAAGCAGGACGATTCCTGTATTATAGGAGGTGCAATATGTACGCAATTATTGCCACAGGTGGAAAACAGTATAAGGTTTCTGAAGGCGATGTCATCAAGGTAGAAAAGCTTGATGTGGAACCCGGGAACACTGTGACATTTGACAAGGTGATCGCAATCAGCGACAACGGGCTTAAGGTTGCCGGCGACGTAGCCAATTCGACCGTATCCGCTACCGTTATGGAGCAGGGAAAAGGTAAAAAGGTGATCGTTTACAGGTATAAGAGAAAAACCGGCTATCATAAGAAAAATGGGCACAGACAAGCATACACTCAGGTTAAAATTGATAAGATCAATGCTTAATAATGCTTGGAAATGACAGAAATCATCATTAGAAAATCAGAAAATGGAGAATATAAAGGGTTTACCTGTAAAGGACATTCCGGTTTTGCGGTAAGAGGAAAAGATATCGTATGCGCTTCTGTGTCCGTCCTCGTCATCAATGCCATTAATTCCATGGAAAAGCTGGCAGGGGAGGATATGGAGATTGAAACGGAAGAATCGGCAGGAATCATACGCTGCAGGTTCAGACAAACACTGTCCGATAAAGGGAAGCTTCTTATGGATTCCATGATGCTGGGGCTATTGCAGATTGAGGAACAATACGGCAAAAAGTACCTGGCAGTAAAATGCAAGGAGGTGTAAGGCTATGTTAAATATGAACCTTCAATTTTTCGCTCATAAAAAGGGCGTTGGTTCGACAAAGAACGGCAGGGATTCCGAATCCAAAAGACTTGGGGCAAAAAGGGCTGACGGTCAATTCGTAAAAGCAGGAAATATTCTGTATAGGCAGCGTGGAACGAAGATCCATCCCGGCGTCAATGTGGGCAGAGGCGGAGACGACACTTTGTTTGCACTGGTAGACGGTGTGCTTAGATTTGAAAGGAAAGGAAGAGACAAGAAACAGGCTTCCGTATATCCTGTAGAGAAATAATGCGAACAAACCGGGCTTCAAACTGAATATGTTTGAAGCCTCTTTGTATACACAGAAAAGCAGGTAATGAAATGTTTGCAGACAGAGCAAAAATATATGTAAAAAGCGGAAAGGGCGGCGATGGACATGTCTCTTTCCGCCGGGAAAAATATGTGCCGAACGGCGGGCCGGACGGCGGCGACGGCGGCGACGGCGGCGATGTTATTTTTGAAGTGGATCATGGATTGAATACGCTGACCGATTTCAGACATATCCGCAAATATGCCGCAGGAAACGGCGAGAACGGCAATAAGAAAAACTGCCGCGGCAAGAACGGGGCGGATATTATTATAAAAATACCTTATGGCACCGTGATCAAGGAAGGGGAAAGCGGAAAAGTCATTACGGACATGTCCGGGGAAAACAGAAGGTTTACTCTTTTAAAGGGGGGCCGGGGAGGGTATGGCAACCAGCATTATGCCACAAGCACGATGCAGGCGCCCAAATATGCCCAGCCTGGACAGGAAGCGCGGGAACTGGAGCTTTTGCTGGAATTGAAGGTAATTGCCGATGTAGGGCTTGTAGGCTTTCCAAACGTAGGAAAATCGACGTTATTATCCCATGTCAGCAATGCCCGGCCTAAGATTGCCAATTATCATTTTACCACGCTGAGTCCGAATCTTGGGGTGGTGGAACTGGAGGATGCGAAGGGCTTTGTGATGGCTGATATCCCGGGCCTGATTGAGGGCGCGTCGGAGGGCGCGGGGCTCGGACACGAATTTCTCCGCCACATTGAAAGAACAAAGGTAATGATCCATATTGTGGATGCGGCTTCCACGGAAGGAAGAGATCCGGTGGCGGATATTTATGCGATCAACAAGGAATTAGAGGCTTATAATCCAGGGATCGCAAAAAGGCCGCAGGTCATCGCCGCCAACAAGACCGATATGATTATTGACGGCATGGGAATGAATGGGGAGGAGGATCCGATCGGAAAGATCCGGGCAGAATTTGAACCGAAAGGCATGCGGGTGTTTCCTGTTTCCGCAGTAAGCGGCAAGGGGGTTAAGGAACTTCTTTATGCAGTGAATAACCTTTTGGAAGAAATGGACGATAAGCCCGTTATTTTTGAAAGGGAATATTTTCCGGAGGAACTGTCGGCAAAAGAGGAGCCGTATACCGTGTCTTACCAGGAAGAAGAGGATGCTTATGTGGTGGAAGGACCCCGCATCGAAAAAATGCTTGGGTATACGAATCTGGAATCCGAAAGAGGATTTACATTTTTTCAGAAGTTCTTAAAGGATAATGGGATTTTGGATGAACTGGAAGCCCTGGGGATCCAGGAAGGGGATACGGTACGCATGTACGGGCTTTCCTTCGATTATTATAAATAGATAAAGGAGTGATTGACTTATGACAAGCAAGCAAAGGAGCTATTTAAAAAGCCTGTCGAATGAATTGGATCCGATTTTCCAGATCGGAAAGTCCAGTCTTACCCCGGAATTTACGGCGGCGGTTTCCGAAGCTTTTCATACAAGGGAGCTTATAAAGGTTGCAGTTTTAAAAAACTGTATGGAGGATCCGAAAGCGATTGCCGAAATGCTGGCGGGACGCACGCGTTCTCAAGTGGTTCAGGTGATTGGGAGAAAAATTATTTTATATAAAGAAAGCAAGGAACACAAAAAAATCTTTTTGCCGGAATAATACCAGCTTATTTTTGCAAGGAGGATATTCAGCAAAATGGGGAAAAAGAAAACGGGAATTATGGGGGGGACTTTTAATCCGATTCATATCGGACACCTTCTTCTAGCCGAGAATGCGAAGGAAACTTTTGGGCTGGATGAGATACTTTTCGTTCCAAGCGGCCTGCCCTATATGAAAAACGGGATCGAAATAGCAGATAAGTGGATGCGCCTGGAAATGACCCGTCTGGCGATTGTGGATAATGCTTCCTTTGCCCTGTCGTCTGTTGAGGTAGAGAGAGAAGGTAATTCTTATACTAGTGAAACACTGGGACTGCTTCGGCAAGAGGAGCCGGAAACGGAATTTTTCTTTATCGTGGGGGCGGACAGCCTGTTTGCCATGGAATCGTGGAAAGATCCAGAAATGATATTCCGCAACTGTACGATCCTTGCTGCCGTCAGGGATGGAAAGGATGATGACGACCTGAAGGAACAAATCGGCTTCCTGGGCAAAAAGTACGGAGCCAGGATCGGGCTGGTTGAAATGAAAGAAATTTCCTTTTCTTCCACAGACATCAGGGACAGAATACGGAAAGGGAAATCGATACGCTATATGGTTCCCGCCCAGGTAGTTGAATATATAAAAAAATACCAATTGTATATGGGATAAAAAAGAAAGGCGTCAGATGGGAGGATAAGTATGGAAGCGAAATCTTCAAACCTGAAAAAAATCCGAAAGGCGATGGAAAAAACATTGGATTCCAAGCGTTTTGAGCATACGCTGGGCGTGGAGTATACGGCCGCCGCGCTGGCTATGCGGTATGGAGAAGATCTTATGAAGGCGCAGACGGCGGGGCTTTTGCACGACTGTGCAAAATGCATGAGCAACGAGAAACGGCTGTCAATTTGTGAGAAACATCATATCAGCGTAAATAAGATTGAACGCAAAAATCCTTTTTTATTGCATGCAAAAGTCGGAAGTTATATCGCCATGCAGAAATTCCATGTCCATGACAGCGATACGGTCAACGCGATTTTAAACCATACGACAGGAAGGCCGGATATGTCGCTGCTGGAAAAAATTATTTATGTGGCTGATTATATCGAGCCGGGAAGAAAACAGGCGCCAAACCTTACGGAGATCAGAAAGCTGGCGTTTACTGATATAGATGAAGCTTTATACCGTATTTTAGAGGATACTCTTGTTTATTTGAGGACGGTGGAGGGCGATGTGGATCCGATGACACAGAAAACATATGATTTTTATAAAAATAGGGAGAATTAAATGAACAGCAAAGAGATAACGCGTCTTGCCATCAGGGCGCTGGAAGAGAAAAAAGCAGAAAACATTGAAGTGATCGATATCAGCGAAGTATCCGTCATCGCCGATTATTTTATTATTGCCAACGGCACGAACCGTAACCAGAACCAGGCGCTTGCTGATTCGGTGGAAGAAGCGATCGGAAGGGCGGGAGGAAACTTAAAACAGGTGGAAGGGTATGATACCGCTAATTGGATACTGATGGATTTTCTGGATGTGATCGTCCATATCTTCGATAGGGATAACAGGCTGTTTTATGATCTGGAACGCATATGGCGGGATGGAAAGCAGATCGACTTATCGGAGTCTCAGGACGCAGAAGAATAAGGCTTAAAGGACTTACCAATTGATGAAAAAATATATAGGAGATAAAAAATTTTACCTGATGGTTCTTTCTGTGGCTGTCCCTATTATGATACAAAATGGAATTACCAATTTTGTCAGCCTTTTGGATAATATCATGGTAGGCCAGATCGGCACGGAACAGATGTCCGGCGTGGCGATTGTCAACCAGCTTGTTTTAGTTTTCAATCTTTGCATTTTTGGCGGTGTATCCGGCGCAGGTATTTTTACCGCGCAATATTATGGATGCGGGGACCAGAAAGGAATACGGGATACGTTCCGTATGAAACTTTTGCTGAGCCTGTTTATTACGGCCGCCGGGATTTTGGTCTTCTCTTTTTTTGGCACGCAGCTGATCTCGCTATATCTGCATGAGGCCGGGGAGTCTGGGGATTTGGAGGCTACGCTGCTGTATGCCCGCAAATATTTGCGGGTGATGCTGGTGGAGCTGGCACCGTTTGCCGTTATCCAGGTGTATTCGGGTACCTTGCGGGAAACGGGGGAAACTATGCTGCCAATGAAGGCAGGGATCGCGGCGGTATTCGTGAACTTGGTTTTAAACTACATATTGATTTTCGGCAAACTGGGAATACCGGCGCTGGGCGTGGAAGGGGCCGCTATCGCGACTACCGTATCCCGGTTCGTGGAACTGGCTATCGTGGCAGGATGGACGCACCGTAAGAAAGAAAGGAACGGCTTTATTGCTGGGGTTTACCGAAGCATGAGGATACCGGGAGGATTGGTTGCCAAGGTGCTGGTCATGGGAACTCCGCTGATGGTGAACGAAGCGTTATGGTCCAGCGGGCAGGCGGTACTGATGCAGTGTTATTCGGTAAGAGGACTGTCCGTAGTGGCTGCATTTAATATTTCTTCTACTATATCTAATGTATTTAACGTAGTATTTATTGCTCTGGGAAATTCCGTGGGCATTATTATCGGGCAGTTACTGGGAGCGGGAAAAATGGAAGAAGCAAAGGATACGGTTCGGAAGCTGATGTTCTTTTCTGTAGGGGGATGTGCGGTGATCGGCGTCTGCCTTTCCATCTTTGCCCCGTTGTTCCCGATGATCTATAACACGACTGAAGAGATCAGGGGACTTGCCACCCGGTTTATCATCGTCTCGTCCGCATGCATGCCTGTTTATGCTTTTGTGAATGTGGCTTATTTTACCCTCCGTTCGGGGGGAAAGACGCTGGTGACATTTTTCTTTGACAGCGTTTACTCATGGGCGGTCAATATCCCGCTGGCATATGTGTTGTCCAGATACACAGGAATGCATATTATACCGCTTTATTTTATCTGTCAGTTCATCGATATTATGAAATGCTTGATAGGCTATATCCTGATTAAAAAAGGGGTATGGATGAATAAGATTGTAAAAGAAACATGAGCTGTGAAACATATGCAAAAAATGGCGCCGTTTGACCGGTGCCATTTTTTTGAGTGTACTTTTCTGCATATGACCAGAATCAGGTTCCACTGATGTCACACCGATTCTTCGGAAGAGTTGCCCGCATACATATAAAAAGAAACAAGATACAGCCCGCAAATGCCGACTAACGCGTACACAATTCTTGAAAACCATGACATATTGCCGAAAATAAAGGCGACAAGGTCAAAACTGAAAAAGCCGATCAGCCCCCAGTTTACAGCGCCTATAATGGCGATTGTCAGGGCGGTAAAATCCAATGCTTTATGATTCATCTTAAAACCTCCATTCATAATCAATTCTTAATGCAAAGTGAAAATTCAAACAAAACCTTCGCTTTGCAGGAAAGTTTCCTCTCGCCTTTATTTTGTCCTGAAAATGTTTTTTCATGCATAAAAATAAATGTTTTTTTCATGAAATATGAATAAAATGTCAAAAATAACATTGACAAAGAATTTGATAGAGAGTAATATAATTCAGAAATGGAGAACTTTCTTCCATTTAAAAATAGTTAGGAGGGAAAAATTATGAAGAAATTGAACAAAGTCATGAGCGTTGTTATGGCTTCTGCAATGACGGTAGCTTTATTTGCGGGCTGCGGCAATGCGGATGCCGGAACAGAAGCAGCAGATTCTGCACCTGCTGAGGAAAACGCAGCATCGGAAGCAGAAGCAGCTGGAGATGCAGCAGATGCTGCAGGGGCTTTTAAGATCGGCGGTATCGGTCCTACGACAGGAAGCGCTGCCGTATATGGCGTTGCCGTACAGAATGCGGCGCAGCTTGCAGTAGATGAAATCAATGCAGCCGGCGGCATCAACGGAGTGCCGATTGAGTTTAAATTTGAAGACGATGAATGCGACGCTGAGAAATCGGTGAATGCATACAACACATTGAAGGACTGGGGCATGCAGATGCTGATGGGTACTGTCACCAGCGGATGCAGCGTAGCAGTATCTGAAAATACAGCACAGGACAATATGTTCCAGCTGACACCTTCCGGATCTTCCGTGGATTGTGTAAAATACGACAATGCATTCCGCGTATGCTTCTCCGATCCGAACCAGGGAGCAGCCTCCGCTTTGTACATCGGCGAAAACGCGATCGCTTCCAAAGTAGCAATTATTTATGACAGTTCCGATATTTATTCATCAGGAATTTACGAGAAGTTTACGGCAGAAGCGGCAAACCAGCCCTTCGAGATTGTTTCTGCAGAAGCGTTTACCGCAGATAATAAGACGGATTTTTCTGTGCAGCTTCAGAAGGCAAAAGATGCCGGCGCAGAACTGGTATTCCTGCCCATTTATTATACGGAAGCTTCTTTGATCCTTTCCCAGGCATCTACTATGGGATACAGTCCGATTTTCTTCGGCTGTGATGGATTGGACGGCATTCTTAATGTAGAAAACTTTGATACTTCCCTGGCGGAAGGGGTTATGCTCCTCACACCTTTCGCAGCGGATGCAGAAGATGATCTGACAAAGAATTTCGTTACAACTTACCAGGAAAAATTCGGCGATACGCCGAACCAGTTTGCAGCGGATGCTTATGACGCTATTTATGCGATCAAAGCAGCCGGCGAAAAAGCAGGCATTACGCCGGACATGGACATGAGCGCTATTTGTGAGGCGATGAAAGGCGCAATGACAGAGATCACTTTGGATGGCCTTACCGGTGTAGGCATGACATGGGACGCTTCCGGAGAGCCGGATAAAGCTCCTAAAGCAGTCCAGATTAAGGACGGCGTTTATACGGCAATGTAATTAAACCGGCTGACGGGGAATCCATCGCGGACCTGCGGCTGGTATGCAGCCAGAGAGGGATGCTTAAAAGCTTCGCGGAAGCGAAGCTTTTACATCCCTTTTCTTATGCCAAGGGAAATTCTGAAGGAATGAAATCCGAGTGATGAAATTCCGAAGGAATGAAATTCCGAAGGAATGAAATTCCGAAGGAATGAAATTCCTTGATAATGGAAGAAATTAATGATATAATTTTTTACAATGTACAAAATAGCGAAGAGGTGTTTCTTATGAGTTTTATTTCTTATCTGATCAACGGTATAAGCCTTGGCAGCGTATATGCGATCATTGCTTTAGGATATACGATGGTGTATGGGATTGCCAAGATGCTGAATTTTGCCCATGGGGATGTTATCATGGTAGGCGGATTCGCCGTATTTACGATAGTCAGTACATTGGGACTTCCGCCCGTCTTGGGGATTCTGGTGGCAGTCGTAGTTTGTACGGCGCTGGGAATGCTTATTGAACGGGTTGCTTATAAACCGCTTCGTAATGCATCCTCTCCGCTGGCCGTATTGATTACGGCGATCGGCGTGAGCTATCTGCTGCAGAATGTAGCCCTGCTTATTTTCGGAGCCAATACGAAGTCGTTCACGTCCGTTGTCAAGATAAGTCCGTTAAAGCTGGCAGATGGGCAGTTAATCATATCCGGGGAAACAATCGTGACGATTATAGCAGGAATTATTATTATGGTCTGCCTTACCTTATTTGTGAATAAGTCGAAGGCCGGACAGGCGATGCTGGCTGTTTCGGAAGATAAAGGCGCGGCACAGCTGATGGGTATCAATGTGAACGGCACGATAGCCCTTACTTTCGCGATCGGATCCGCTCTTGCGGCAGTAGCCGGTGTATTGCTTTGTTCCGCATATCCTTCCCTGACCCCCTATACAGGGGCGATGCCGGGAATCAAAGCCTTTGTGGCGGCCGTATTCGGAGGGATCGGTTCGATCCCGGGAGCGATGATAGGGGGAATTCTCTTAGGCATCATTGAAATTCTTGGAAAGGCGTATATTTCTTCTCAAATGGCAGATGCGATCGTTTTTGCCGTTCTGATTGTTGTCCTTCTTGTAAAACCGACGGGCATATTAGGAAAGAATATACAAGAGAAGGTGTAAAAGCAGCCATGAAAAAAATGAAAATAACGAAAACGACAAAAAATAATTTAATTACTTATTTAATGGTGCTTCTGGCATATATCGCCGTGCAGATACTTTTGATAACCGGCAATATTTCCAGCCTTATGAAGGGGCTTCTCGTTCCACTGTGTATTTACGTGATGCTGGCGATTTCCCTGAACTTGACAGTCGGCATTTTAGGGGAACTGAGCCTTGGGCATGCGGGCTTTATGTGCGTGGGCGCATTTTCAGGAGCCTTCTTTTCGAAATGTATGGACGGGGCAATGCCCGATGGCCTGCGGTTTTTGGCGGCTCTTTTGATCGGGGCGGCAGTAGCCGGAATATTTGGGATATTGATCGGGATTCCGGTATTAAGGCTGAAAGGGGATTATCTGGCCATTGTCACCTTAGCTTTTGGAGAAATTATCAAAAACCTTGTGAATGTATTATATATAGGAAAAGATAAAAGCGGCTTCCATTTTTCCATGAAGGATTCTATTTCCCTTCATTTAGATTCTGAGGGTCAGGTAATTATCAACGGGGCACAGGGAATCACGGGGACACCCCATGATGCCAGTTTTACAATAGGTATTATTTTGATTTTCATTTCTCTTTTTGTGATATTAAACCTGATTAATTCGAGAGACGGCCGTGCGATCATGTCGATCAGGGATAACCGCATTGCGGCAGAATCCATCGGAATTAATATTACAAAGTATAAATTGATGGCGTTTTCCATATCTGCGTCGATCGCAGGGGCTGCAGGAGTGCTTTATGCTCATAATTTGTCAACGCTGACTGCTCTGCCCAAGAATTTTGGTTACAATATGTCCATTATGATCCTTGTATTCGTAGTCCTTGGCGGGATCGGAAATATAAGGGGTTCTATTATTTCGGCAGTTATCCTGACATTGCTTCCAGAGCTGCTGCGCGGCCTCAGCGATTACCGCATGCTCATTTATGCAATTGTTCTAATTGCTATGATGCTCCTGAATTGGAGTCCGAAAGCGATTGAATGGAAGGAAGGGCTGAAACGCTTTTCCAGAAAAGAAAAGGGGGTTAAATAATATGGCATTGCTTGAAGTGAAAAATTTAACCATTTCCTTTGGAGGACTAAGGGCGGTTGATGATTTTAATATAGAAATAAAAAAAGGGCAGTTATACGGATTGATCGGCCCGAACGGCGCAGGAAAGACGACAGTTTTTAACTTGCTGACAGGAGTCTATAAGCCGGATGAGGGGATTATCAGGCTGGAAGACCGCGATATTACCGGTTTAAAGACGATCGATATCAATAAGGCTGGAATTGCAAGAACTTTTCAAAATATTCGCCTGTTTAAAGAATTAACGGTACTTGATAACGTTAAGGTCGGATTGCATAATCATCATCCTTATTCTACAATAGAAGGGCTTTTGCGCCTTCCCAAATACTATAAAGTGGAACATGAGATGAATGAACGGGCCATGGAGCTTCTAAAAGTATTTGAGCTGGATGGGGAAGCGGATTATCTTGCGGCGAATCTTCCATATGGAAAGCAGCGTAAGCTGGAAATAGCCCGCGCCCTGGCTACGGAGCCGAAGCTTCTTTTGCTGGATGAACCGGCTGCCGGCATGAATCCCAATGAAACGGGAGAGCTTATGGATACGATTCGTTTTGTCAGGGACAAATTCGATATGACCATACTGCTGATCGAGCATGATATGAAGCTGGTATCCGGCATCTGTGAAGAATTGACGGTATTGAATTTTGGCCGTATTCTGACGCAGGGAAAAACAGGAACTGTATTGAATGACCCGCAGGTAATTACGGCATATTTGGGAGAATAGGAGGAAATAGAAAATGGCTATGCTTGAAATCAGAGACCTGGAAGTATACTATGGCATGATCCAGGCCATCAAAGGTATTTCCTTCGACGTAAAAGAAGGCGAGGTTATTGCTCTGATCGGGGCAAACGGAGCTGGTAAAACGACGACGCTTCATACCATTACGGGACTGCTTCCGGCAAAAGCGGGAACAATTATTTTTGAGGGACAGGATATTACGAAGGTTCCCGGCTATAAAATTGTATCCAAAGGAATGGCGCATGTGCCGGAGGGAAGAAGAGTATTCGCCCAGCTTTCTGTTCTCCAGAATCTTCGTATGGGGGCTTATACGAGAAAAGATAAAACGGAAATAGAGGAAACATTGAAATCCGTCTACAAGAGATTTCCACGTCTGGAAGAGCGCCAGAACCAGATGGCAGGCACATTAAGCGGCGGTGAACAGCAAATGCTGGCAATGGGAAGGGCTTTGATGTCCCATCCGAAGATCATCCTGATGGATGAACCGTCTATGGGGTTGTCCCCGATTTTTGTTAATGAGATTTTTGATATTATCAAGGAAGTGAGCGCCAGCGGAACTACAGTTCTTCTCGTGGAGCAGAATGCGAAAAAAGCTCTTTCTATTGCCGACAGGGCATATGTTCTGGAAACAGGCAAGATTGTACTGGAAGGAAACGCAAACGATCTATTGAATGATGATTCCATAAAGAAAGCATATCTAGGGGAAGCCTGAGCGATAAGAGTGTGGTAGGAGGTAAAAGGTATGGATAAAAAAGTAGTGATTACGATTGCAAGACAGTATGGGAGCGGCGGACGTACGATCGGCGAGATGCTGGCGAATGATATGGGCATTCATTATTATGACAAAGAACTCATTAAGCTGGCATCGGAGGACAGCGGAATCAATGAAAGGCTTTTTGTGAATGCGGATGAAAAAATAAAGATGAATAAGCTGTTTAAACTGGTGAAAAATGTCTATAATGGACAGCTGATTCCACCGGAAAGCGATGATTTTGTTTCTGATAATAATTTATTTAATTATCAGGCCAAAGTAATAAAACAGCTGGCGGAAGAGGAGTCTTGCGTGATCATTGGCCGTTGCGCGGATTATGTTTTGAAGGATTATGATAATGTCTTAAGCGTATTTATCCATGCGCCCAAGGATTATTGCATGGAACAGGCGGCAAAAAAAGTCAGCATGCCTCCTAGGGAACTGGAAAAGTATATTGCTAAGACAGATAAACGCAGAGCGGAATATTATAAATTCTATACTGGAAGGGAGTGGACGGATGCAAGAAACTATGATTTGTGTCTGGACAGCTCAAAGCTGGGCTTTGAGAGATGCGTAGAGGAAATTCAAGCTTATATCAAGGTCAGATTCCGTTAAGAAGTATTATAAAATATTCGTATTAAAATACTCGCATCAAAATATTCGCATTAAAAAATAGCTTATATGGATGTCATAGATTTTATAAAGAGGATTAAGGGTTTTAAGAACTCATAATCCTCTTTTTTATATGATAGACAAATTGCAATATTAATAATATCAATATAAATATTATTATTAGCATAAACGGAAAATGCCGAATACTTTTCCAAGAATTTGGCAGTCGTCTACAATAATGGGGTCCATAGTATCGTTTTCCGGCTGCAAGCGTATGTGACCATTTTCTTTATAGAAAGTTTTTACAGTTGCCGAATCTTCCACCAAAGCAACGACGATATCTCCGTTGGAAGCAGTGTTGCAGCAGTTGACAAAAATCTGGTCTCCATTATAAATACCGGCATTTATCATAGAATCCCCCTTTACTTTCAAGGCAAAGGATTCGCCGGAAGGAACAAATTCTGCAGGGATAGGAAAATAACTTTCTACATTTTCTTCTGCAAGGATAGGCTGGCCTGCAGCTACACGGCCTACGACCGGAAGGCTTACCATTTCAGTACGGACAGTTTGGAAACTATCATCGCATATTTCTATAGCACGGGGCTTTGTCGGGTCGCGGCGTATGTATCCATTCTTTTCCAGAGTTTCTAAATGGGAATGGACAGAAGAGGTCGATTTTAGATGGACTGCTTCACATATTTCCCGCACAGCGGGAGGATAACCCTTCGTCAATATAGAATCTTTAATAAATTCCAATATTTCACTTTGTTTCTTGGAAATTTTTCCATATCCCATACAATTATTCCTCCGTATGACTTAAAGTCTTCAAAATATCTCTAGCTTTAATTAAAAGTATATCACATAAAAGGATAAAAAGCAAACATATATTCCAAAAATTTGTTCGATTTTTTGCTTTTATCTATTGACAACAGAATATATGTTCTGTATAATTCAAACATAAAGAACAGATGTTCGCAACATTTGTTCGAGAATATAGAATAGGAAATACGAAAACAAAAAATGTAGAAGATAGCAAATATTAGGAAAGAAGGGATTAGGGAATGGACAAAAGAAAAAGAGGAGTACCGTGTGGTAGCAGAAAAACAGGTACCAGCCAAAAGAGAAAGAAAAAGCAAAACAAACAGATGCTGACAGTATTGTTCACCTTTTGCCTCATTATCATCATATCACTTGGTGTCAGCGGTTTTGCATCGAATGCAAAAATGGAAACAGAATATACCGCGTGTAAATATTATAAAAGCATTATGATCGAAAAAGGCGATACACTGTGGTCAATCGCTTCCCAACATATGAATGCCAATTATCAGGATATTGCTTCTTATATAGAAGAGGTGATGCGAATGAACGGTTTACAGGATGACTGTATTACAGAAGGAATGTATCTGGTAATTCCTTATTTTTCTTGAGTGATGCCGTTCTTTCGGTGGAAAATGTTTTTCTATTTGATGATTCATGGTTCTCTTAATTTAACAGCATTTGCGGCTCTGCGTTTTCTTTCATCTTCTAATGCGGCATAGTGCTTTCTGGTGGTATTTACGTCTTTATGTCCAAGGACATCTGCCACGAGGTAAATATCACCGGTTTCACGGTATAGGGAGGTGCCATAGGTGCTTCTTAATTTATGGGGGGTTATTTTTTTAAGTGAAGTTACATTCGAGGCATATTTCTTTACTAGGTTTTCAACAGCTCGTACGGTAATTCTGCGGTTCTGCATGGATAAGAATAGAGCATGTTCATGGCCTGACAATGGGATTATATGTCGGCGCTGCTCCATATATTCTAACAGGGCATGCTCTACCTCTTCTCCAAAATAAACGACGGTTTCATACCCTCCCTTTCGACGGATTTTAATTCCATTATTTTTAAAGTCCACATCCTCCATATCGAGTCCAACGCATTCAGATACACGGATTCCTGTTCCGAGCAGGAGCGTAAGCAAAGCAGTATCTCTGATCTTTGTTTTCTCATGATATTTTTTTTGACTTTTCGTAAGATTGGTTCCATCTTCCACCTGATCTAACAGAATAGCCACTTCATCAGCATCCAAGCGGATAATTTCTTTTTGGTGGAGTTTCGGCATGGGAATCAACACGGCAGGATTTTTCTCAATCAATTCTATTTGGTAAAAATAATTGTAAAAACTACGCAAGGAAGCCAGTTTGCGTGATTTTCCCCGCTCCTGGTTAGTAATTTCCCGGCTGTCTTTTTGATAGTAAGAGATATATTCCATATATTCTTCAATATCTTCCCTGGTGATGCTGTCCAAAATGGACAAAGGGAAATCCTTGATTTCCATTTTGCTGCAGGAAGGATTGTTCTTTTTCATATATTCAAAAAAAACCCTTAAATCATAGGCATAAGCAAGCCTTGTCCTGGAAGAAGTGTTATTTTCAATTCCCCGGAAGAACTGTTTGCAAAAGGGAGGCAATTCGGATAAAACATTCCTCATTTTCACCGTATTCAGTTTGTTTTGTTCTTCATGATAGTTTTTTTTGCTTTCCATTATAAATCGGACCATCCTTTCAGCTTACCATTTTGAATCGCCGTGAACATTCTTTCTTTCACACCAGGATTTTCCTGGTTTAAATGCCTTAACAGTTCTTTTATATATTCCCTTTTGGTATTTCCATCGGCAGGGCAAGGGCTTTTTACGACTGGAAGCTGGTATTTGTTGATAAAGCCTATTACATCAGCCTCATTCATATATAATAAAGGCCTTATGACGGTAAGGCCCGTCCGGTCAAGATAAGTGACAGGGGAAAATGTATGGAACCTTCCTTCAAATATTAAAGACATTACCATGGTTTCCACCACATCATCTTTATGGTGGGCATAAGCAACCTTATTACATCCGATCGCTTTCACGGCATCGTTCAATGCGCCTTTTCTCATTTTGGCGCATAAAGAACACGGATTGGTTTCTTTTCTGTCTTCAAATATAATTTGGGCAATATCTGTTTCTACGATATGGTATTCGACTTCAAGAGAGCGGCAAAGTGTCTTTATTTCTTCCAGGTTCAGATTTTGGAAACCAAGATCCACTGTCACCGCGTGGATTTCAAAATGCTTTGGGTAGAAGCGCTGAAGGCCGTGCAGGGCATATAGGAGCGTAAGGCTGTCCTTTCCACCAGAGATACCTATAGCAATTTTATCATTTTCCTGGATCATATTATAGTCATCAATCGCTTTTCTGACATAACTGAATACTTGCTGTAATTTCATATTTCCTCACAATCTGTCGTTATCTGGCAGTAATATAAGAGTTTTGTCCCCTATGCTGCTTTTGGTATTTTACTTGTTCCATTATACCATTTTAAGCGAAAAATTCACACTATTTCTATTTCTTTTTCTCTTTTCCAATATCTTTATAGAAAAGATTGTGTTATAATCTGAATGGGTAATGATCAGAAAGGCCAGGTAGATATTTATGAAATTTCGTATTGACAAGAAATATATTCATTGGGGTGTAACTGCATTTTTTGTAATTGCGGCAAGTATCTTTTTCTATTATTTACTATTTCATAGGGAAAGTATATCCAATGGATTTCATACATTTGTTTCAGTTACTATGCCGATTTTGGACGGGCTGCTTTTATCTTATCTGCTGACTCCTATCTTGAACGGAGTGGAAAAACGGTGCCTGATACCATTGTGCATAAGATACCATATCGATGTGAATGAACGAAGCAGAAAGAAAATCAGGGTCATATCCATCATTCTGACAGTAATTATCGTGGCTTTTGTGGTATACAGCTTTTTTGCCATGATCATTCCACAGTTGATCAACAGTATCCAGAGTATCGTTCTCCAGTTTCCCATTTATGTGAATAATCTTACTATCTGGGTAAAAAAACTTCTGGCGGATAATCCGGATATTGAAGCGGCAGTCATAGAAGTAATGGATAATTATTCCATAGAATTAAATAATTTTCTGAATCTGAGCCTGCTTCCTAAAATGAATGAACTGATCAGAGATATTTCCTTAAGCTTTCTGACTTTTCTGAAAGGATTGTGGAATCTGATCCTTGGTTTTATTATTTCCATCTATATTCTGGGAAGCAAGGAATTGTTTGCAGGACAGGCAAAAAAGATAGTTTATGCTCTTTTTGAGACAAACAGTGCCAATGCGATTATTTCCGATGTGCGTTTTACGCACAGAACATTCAGCGGATTTATGGTCGGAAAGGTGATCGATTCTATTATCATCGGTATTATATGTTTTTTTGGAACAAGCTTGATGGGGACGCCATATGCCATATTAATTAGTGTAATCGTAGGAATAACGAATGTCATTCCATTTTTCGGTCCATATCTTGGAGCGATTCCGAGTGCGTTGCTTATACTAATGGTAGATCCGCTGCAATGTTTATATTTTATTATTTTCATTCTAGTGTTACAACAGTTTGACGGAAACGTAATCGGCCCTAAAATTCTTGGAAATTCCACCGGGTTATCCGGTTTTTGGGTAATCTTCTCAATTACATTATTCGGAGGTATTTTTGGGATATTAGGAATGATTGCAGGGGTTCCGATTTTTGCTGTAATTTATGCCGGAATCCGAGCGATTGTGAACCAGCTTCTTTTGAAAAAGACATTATCCACCGATACTAAGGATTACTTAAACGTAGGAACGATTGAAGACGGGGAATTTATTCCGTATAAAGCGGATGGGCTGAAGCCATCTTCTTCCAGTTCGCAGGGCGGAGAAAGGGCAAAAACGAAAAGCATCATCCATCATTTCTTCCGCAGCAATTCAAATGATACGTCATCGGAAGAGAAGGAGGAGAAATAATGCGTTTTGTCATACAGCGGGTAAAACATGCGAGAGTAAGCATTCATCAGGAAATAGCAGGAGCCATTGAAAAAGGTTTATTAGTCTTTGTAGGAATTTCCGAACAAGATACGGAAAAAATAGCAGATAAAATGGTAAAAAAATTAGTCGGATTGCGGATATTTGAAGATGAAAGCGGAAAAACTAACTTGGATCTGAAAACGGTAAATGGTAATTTGTTGATTATTTCACAATTTACTTTATATGCGGATTGCAAAAAAGGCAACCGTCCTTCTTTCATTCAGGCAGGTTCGCCGGAAAAGGCAAAAAGACTTTACGATTATATATTGGATCAATGCCGGAAACACTTTCCGGATACCCAGCAGGGAGAATTCGGTGCAGATATGCAAATATCCCTTACCAATGATGGTCCGTTTACCATTTTATTGGATTCCGATGAAATATGCTGAAGCTGTTTGAAAAGCGGAAGACCCAAGCAAAGAAAGGAACATAATATCCATGACAAGTATTATTATCGTATTAGCCGCTTTTTTCATTATGTACCTTATCATATTTTTGAAACAAGTGAAAAAGAAAAAGGAAGATGATTTCAGTTCCGTGGAAGAATTCCATAAAAAATACAGCAAATACAAAAGTACAGACAACGATAGAGAAACCACTCATAAATACGGAAGAAACAATTACAACAGCCATAACAACCAATCAGGCCAAAGCGGATACAAAAGTGGATATACGTACAAATATGTAACCAAATACAACAACCCCGAAGACTACAGAGAAAAACACTAAACGCAAGTAATTCACGAGTTTAACGAATCAGTTGCATGCAACTCACAAGTAATTCACAAATATAATTCACAAGTTTAACGAATCAGTTGCATGCAACTATTCGTTAAACTTGTCTTTTGCGAATAGTTGCATGCATCATTCCGAATACTACTCCTAATATATTCTCAATCCAATATCTCATTAATTCCAATATCTTTGCGTACAGACAAATCAATAAAACTATTCCCGATTTGCACCAACGGCCTTGTCAGGTTGAATTTATTGATCAAAACAATCTGGCCGATCAGTCCGTTGCTTAAGCGAACCTTATGTCGGATAAAATTGTTGGTAACATGTGAAATAAATGTCATCAACATATGGGAATCGTATTTCTGGTATCCCGTATCTTCCAGATGCTTTAGGAGCCAGAAAGGCGACCTGGTTTTTACTCCTTCCTCCGCCATGATCATCGTGTCATAGGTATCTGCAATAGCAATAATGCGGGAAATATAATTAATATTTTCTTTGCTGACTTTCAGAGGGAATCCTGATCCATCCTGGCGTTCATGATGTGTCAGGACGGCTTGTTTTACTTTTATATCGATATTTTTGTCTTTGAGCAGGTTGTATCCGAGTACCGCATGTTTAATATAAGGCCCTCCTTCTATTTCCGCATGGAAAGTAAAGTTGGGAGGCAATTCGGGGGAACTGCCTAATTTTAATAATCCGATATCATGGAGAAGGCCTGCAGTTCCTATCAGTTCGATATCTTCTTTCTTTAAGTTCATCCATTTCGCTAATACCTGTCCCCAAAGAGCGACATTGATGGAATGGGTATATAGCCCTTCTGCCTTTTTTTGCATGGCAAACAACATGTTGCACAAATTGACTTCATTTTCCGAATTGTCCACGATGCTGTTTAACATGTCAAGAAGAAGCGGGACATCCAAGTCCTTTTCATTGGTGACGACATTAATCAGATTTTCGGAAAGAGCCGTTTCCGCGATCTGGAATTTTTCTTCAAAAACTTCTATCTGCTGCTGTCCCACTTTAGGAACGGATTCCGGCGAAGGAATGTCTTCCGGGCAGGATGCGGTTGACTGATAGTCTACCATAACATAATCTATAAAATGTTTGGTTAAAAGCGCAACTACGTCTTTGGTTACAGGCGTGTTAATAGGAACGAGCGTCATGCCGGTTCTCGTATAAACATCGCTTTTAACGATCATTCCTTTCCGAAGACGATCTGTATGTACTCTAAAACATGCCATAAGTTTTAGCCTCTTTCAAATCATTATTTTTTACTCTCAAAATCTTCTACGAACTGCGTGATCAATTTTACTGTCCCTTCTATGCCAAGGATACTGCTGTTAATGCATAAATCATAACTGTCGGCGCGTCCCCACTTTTTGGAAGAATAATAGTTATAATAACTCTGGCGCTGTTTATCCTTTTTCGTAATCATATCCTTTGCTTTCGATTCTGTCAGATGATATCTTTCCATGATACGCTTTGTCTTAGTATCGCTGTCGCCATAAATAAACAAATGAACGCAGTTGGAAAATTCGCTCAAGGCATAATCCGCGCAACGGCCTACGATAATACAAGGCCCTTCGCTTGCTATTTTTTTGATGGTGTCAAATTGAGCCAGAAATACTTTATGGCTGATCGGCATATCAACAAAAGAGGATGCGTTATATCCGAACGAATAAGTATCCATTACCAGATTGTAAAGAAAAGAATTTGTCGGACGCTCATCGTGGTTTTTAATCATTTCTTCACAGAATCCGCTTTCCTTTGCAGCTCTTGTCAGCAATTCTTTATCATAACATTTTATTCCAAAATATTCCGCTACTTTTTCGCCGATTTCCCTGCCTGCGGAACCAAACTGACGACCTATCGTGATGATTGTATTCATAGAACCCCTCCTTAAATCATAAAATGCTTTGCGTGTCAACATGTACTTATGTACTATTATAAAATATTAT
>OFHO01000017.1_pt1 | contig 142697 bp, 132 predicted proteins | sample 1521531 | NCBI WGS metagenome assembly OFHO01 (sample SAMEA3504124, study PRJEB24116) | mouse gut metagenome | biome: mouse gut; feature: mouse-associated habitat; material: faeces | place: Denmark | collected 2011
GCTCCCGTGGCTCCCTCGGCTCCCGTCGCTCCTGTCGCTCCTGTCGCTCCCGTGGCTCCTGTCACTCCTGTTGCCCCCGTCGGGCCATCATCTCCAGGGCATCCTTTCGGTCCCTGGATTCCAATCGGACCTGTCACGCCTTGAATACCTTGCGGGCCAGTCACTCCCTGTGGACCCATCGGGCCGGTAGAACCGGTCGCCCCGGTTGGGCCAGGAATACCTCTCGGCCCCTGAGGGCCGGCATCTCCCTGCGGACCCGCCGGACCAATCGGACCTATAGGACCAGCCGGACCTTGGGGACCGATATCTCCCTTGGGACCTTCACAACCCGGATCCCCTTTTGGTCCGATATCGCCGCGAACCCCCTGGATTCCCTGAATCCCTTGAGGCCCTGCATAGCCTCTCGGCCCTGCATACCCCCTTGGCCCCGTATTTCCAGTAGGCCCTACCGGCCCCGTATTTCCTCTCGGCCCCCTCGCACCAGGAACACCCGGCGTCCCTTGCGGACCCATCGGGCCTGGATCACCCCTGTCGCCTTTAGGGCCGGGACAGCCGGTATCACCTTTGACTCCCTGCGGACCTATCGGACCCGGATCACCCTTAGGCCCTGCGGGACCGCGTTCACAACAAGGCGGATGACATGGGTTTGGACAACAATTACATAAATTATTTTGATTCATACAAACCACATCCTTTATCATTATTTGTAAAAGACGATACAAAATGCCTTTTTCTACAAATATTTTACGCGGCTCTGTAATATTTGTTACATTTTGTCGAAAAAGAGAATATGCAAAGCCCTGCGCCTGAAAATTCTATAAACTGTCAAAATACTGTTTGTTATAAAGATACGCTTTGGAATAAGGTTTACAAGCTCCGGCTTTTTCATTATATTCCTTTGCCTTTTGCCGGTTTCCTAATTTATCATAACAAACGCATAACTGCAAAAGAGGAACATAGTCATAACAATCCGGCAGGACAAAACCGCCCGCATATTCCTTTTTCGGCGTATTCAGCGCCGTTTCATACCAGTAAATGGCATTATGGAAATTTCCATGCTCTAAAAAATACTTTCCGATTTCGCAACATAACTCAGCCCTTGGCATATCAAAGCTCATACTGCGCAAAAGCGTCATCAGCGCGGATTGCTCCTGCCCCATCTGGTTATAGCAGTCGGCACAGATGGAACACGCCTCTATTTTATTTTCTACCCATCCTTCTTCTAAAAGAAGGAATTGCTCAAACACGGAAACTGCCTCTTCGTATTGCTTGTGATAATATAATTCCCTCCCATAATAGTATTGCTGCCGCGCCTCCAGACACTTCCCTTCTGCAAGCTGCTTCTGATATATTTTCAGATTTCGGTCGGGATCTCCTGCCTTCATTTTTTTGTGGCAGACAGCAACATCCGAATATATCACATTGCCGTTCGGCGGGATCACTTCATGGACTGCGCCGATCCAACGATATCTCGGACAGTTTCTGATCCGCCTTTCCCTGAAATAAGAAAAGGAAGGCTTGCCCGCTTCATCAAAAGAAGTATGGTATTTCATCATCACCATATCCGTATCCGGCGGCAGCGACTGTTTTAACTGCAAAAATTTATCTTTTTCCGTTTCCTCGATCACATCATCGGCATCCAACCACATACAGTACCCCATAGATGCTTTGGAAAAAGAATAGTTTCTGGCATCAGAAAAATCATCCTTCCATGGATAGGAGTAGACCTTTGACGTATAGCCGGACACAATTTCTACCGTCCGGTCTGTCGAACCGGTATCTACAATAATAATTTCCTCTGCCAATCCTGCTACGCTGTCCAGACAGCGAGCAATATGCATCTCCTCATTTTTGACAATCATGCATATACTTATTGTCGCCATATTAATAACCATGCCCTTTCCATAGCCTGCAAGCTTTGGGCCGCAGGCACAAATTTGCTATTGCCTGCAAAGCTTCTCTATGCTCAGATTCATATTGATTTTAGAAGCGCCCGCTGAAGAATACCATGCAAAAAACAGTTCGGAACCATTTGGTATCTCAATTATAAAATATCTTGATATGGCAAGCATTTCCTTCCTCTTTGCTGACTCTGCATACGCCGTATATGCTGTCTGTTCGCAGTCGTTGAATACTGGAGTAAGTTTTATAAAACCATGTTTTTTCATCACTGTGGATACATAATAACAGATGGCATAACAGCCGGGAGTCAGCATAACAGAATAATGGTTGCAGAGAGATATGTTTTGTGTGATATCAGGTATATTTACTTTCAATGGGAGGCTGGCGCTTTCCGGCATAATAATGCCCTGCGCTAAAAATGATGCAAATATACTATTTTGCGGATAACCCGGAGGTCCTGCCGGCCCGCGTTCCCCAGGTTCGCCCTTTGGTCCCATCGGCCCGGTAGCGCCCTGGGGACCTTGCGGCCCTGTAACCCCCTGCGGGCCGGTTTCTCCTCTTTCGCCGGGACAGCCCGGCGGACCCGGTTCCCCTCTCGGCCCCATCGGCCCTGGTTCTCCGCGTTCGCAAACGAAGTCCGGCAGATTAACATCTTCTTCTGGCGCTGGCTCCGATTCGCAATAGCAAGGCTGTATCATATTATGATTATAATTCCTGCCGGAATCCCTTCCCGTACCGAACAGATTCGGCGGACGAAACATCCGATTTGTATTAAAACTGTTCAATAAAAGTCACCCCTTTTTTATTTCATATGAAAGGATAATCCATTTATCCTAATAAATTATATGCATAGAAAATGAATTCGTTTTTAGCGGCTGTGAACGCCCGCCCGGTTGACAAAGCAATTCGGTATGATATACTTCTAATTAAGTCAATATACATATTTTTACATTTTTTCGTATATAAAAATATGAAACAAGGAGTCTGCATATGGAAAAAATATTGATTATCGATGACAGCATCGTACACGCTCACTATTTAAAAGGCATCCTGGAAGACAGCTATGATATTTCTCTCGCCCACACGGCGAGCGACGGGCTTGCGTATGCCAAAACCGGGGAATATTCCCTGATCCTTCTGGATGTCGTCATGCCCGAAATGGACGGCTTTGTTTTGTTAAAAAAATTGCAGGAAGAATTGGTCACGGAACATATTCCTGTCATTCTGATCACCAGCCTTTCCGACGCAAACAGCGAAGAGCAGGGGTTGATCCTGGGGGCTGTGGACTATATCGTCAAACCCTTCCATCCGCCGATCGTCAGGGCGCGGGTAAACACCCATATTAAATTATACCGGTACCGCTCCCGGATCGAGCAACAGGCTATGGTGGATGAACTGACCCAGATCGCGAACCGAAGATGTTATGACCAGCAAAGCATTTTGAAATGGCAGGAAGCCATCCGTTTAAAAGCTCCCTTTTCCGTCTGCATGTTTGACATTGACAAGTTCAAAGTGTATAACGACACCTACGGGCATCCTGCCGGGGACCGGGTCATCGCCGCCGTAGCCCAGGCCGCAGGCTCCTGCCTGAGACGGAGCACGGACTTATTCGCCCGTTATGGCGGGGAAGAATTTATCGCTGTTGTTTTAGGGGGAACCGCAGAAGAGGTATTCAGCCACTTTAAAAATATCCGCCGGGCAATAGAAGATTTACATATTGAACATAAAGGCAAGGAGTGCGGCCCTCCATACGTCACAGTCAGCATGGGCGGAATCACCCTCTTCCCTCAAATAGGAGATCAATATGAAACGTATCTAAAGATCGCAGACCAGATGCTGTACAACGCCAAAGACCTTGGCCGGAACCAGGTTGTCTGGATGAATGAAAAAATGGTGCAATGGAAAGAGTAACATACATAGAAAAAGCGCTTCCAGCCAAAATATTGAGGCGCCCCCTTAAAGTCTAACTTTAAGGGGGCGCCTCATCCACAGAAAAACTGGAATCTGTACCCGTCTTTTATTGTGTCTCCGTCAGCCTCTGCACAGCCTCTTCCTTCGTTGACACAAAGAAAAAGTCCTTCCCATGGTTCGACTCATAAATAAAATCTTTCAGCGGCTTACTGGTATAATGTGAATAATCCCCGTAAACAGCCACCTTCACATGATAATTCATAAACTTCTGGAGAATCTCACCCGCCATGCCCGTACTAAGGATGAAAAAATCCCCGCATATCACATCTTTATCAATGACAATCCGCTCCGCGCCCGTCTCATACTTCACAGTCATCGCCAGATCCAGAGCCGACTGCGTATTAACAATTACCATCTCGTCACCGGAAACGACTGCAATATCAATCCCGTTATCCTTCAAATATTCAATGTTCATAATGTCCTCCTAACTCAAGCCTGCAGTACAAATCCCAGTTGAAGATAGATTCTATAGGACAACACATAAATTGTCAAGCACCATTTTCACAGCCCTTCCCGCATACAGAAACCTCCCACAGAAAAAGCACCTCCGAAGAGATGCCCAATGACAGCCCCATATGCCGCCTCTTTATTTACGCAGTATCTTATCCATGGCCTTCCCCCTGGCAAGCTCGTCAACCAGCTTATCCAGATAACGGATCTCCCGCATCAGAGGCTCTTCAATATCTTCCACCCTGACACCGCAGACCATGCCTTTAATCAGCCTCCTGTTTTCATTGGGTTCCGGGGCATCCCGGAAGAAATCCCCATAAGGCACCGGCCTTTCCAGCATCCCCTCCAGTTCCGGCTGGCTGTACCCGGTAAGCCAGCGGATCACCTCGTCAATCTCCTGCCTTGTCCGCCCCTTTCGCTCCGCCTTATTGACAAGCAGATCATAGACCTTTGAAAAATCCATCTGATATATCTTCTCATTTCCCATAAAATGTACCCCCTGCTCCATAAAAGCCTCCTACAAAAGCAATGCCTCCGGCTTCCCGTCAAAAAAATATAACCCATCCTGATCCATGCTCATACACCTTAATCATTGTTTATTGCTCCTCCAAAAAGTCCCTCAATTCTTCCTTCCTCTCCTCCGACACCTCATAGCCATGCCGATAATATTCCCTCAGCCTGTCCGCATCCGACTCATTATTTTCCAGGTTCATTCCCTCCTCCGGCCGCAGGATAAAAGCACGGCCTTCCCTTTCCAGCCGTTCCAGCGTGTCCAGGGATTCGTTATATTTTTCCGCCCTTCCGGCCACCATATGTACGAATTCCGGATATTTATGATAAACCAGCTTCAAAAAAGCAAGATACACATGTCTTTTTTTCTTCCGATATTTCTTATCCCTTGTCATCACCACTACAATTTTTTTCCATCCCTCTTCCAGCGCCCTGACAATGGGAATCGCATCCGCCATCCCCCCGTCCAGCATGGGGATTCCGTCGATTTCCGTTATTTTTGCTATAAAGGGCATGGAATTGGCCGCCTTGCACACATGGAAAAACTGGTCCATATCAGGAAAATGGTCATGGTAGACCGCTTCTCCTGTCAGGCAGTTCACCGTGCTTGTAATAAATTTTTTCGCAGACTCGGAAAAAGCCTGAAAATCAAAAGGAGCCTTCCGTTTTGGAACTTCGTCAAACAAAAAATCCATATCGAAAAACGTTCCCCTCTTCAGGAAAGTCTGGAATCCCATATATTTTTCCGTTTCCAATGGCTTGATCACCGCATCCAATACCCGGCCCCTCTGCCCCGACACATAATTCATCCCGGCATAAGCCCCTGCCGATACCGCGATGACATTCGGAACCTCTATTCCATTGTCAAGAAAAGAATCCAATACGCCTGCCGAAAACATGCTGCGCATAGCTCCTCCTTCTAAAATAATCCCAGAATCTTCCACCCGTTTTCCTCCTTTTTCTGTCTGCCCTGCCTGTGCATTGACGCAGTATATTATAGCATAATTTCCTCATGAAGTCTAAAGGAATAAATGATTTTCTCCTTCACCCTTTTCCCCGTCAGCTGCTCCAGCGCCCTTGCATAATATTCCAGCTGCTTTCGGTATTTTTCCACCAATTCCTTCCCGTCCTCCACCCGGTCCGTCTTATAATCCGCCACTATAAGTTCCCCGTTCTCTTCAAAATAAACGTCTATCACTCCCTGGATCAGCACGAGTTCGTCCTTCGGAAATTTCCCGTTCAGCTCATCGGCAGAAAGCCCGAGGACAAATGGCTGCTCCCGGTATAACTTGCCCGATTTTTCGGCATTTGCCATACGTTTGGCCAGACTCGTAGAGAGAAACGTATGGATTGCCGGAAGCGAAACGGCTTTGGCATACTCCGGCGGCAATTTTCCTGCCCGCACCATTTCCTCCATCTGTTTCTCCACCGGCTCCGCAGCCTCTCCAAAATCCAGCAGTTCCATCACCTTATGGAACGCCGTCCCCCTCCCCGCCCCTCCAAGGCTTTCTTCCTCCTTCATAAACTTTGGAATATAGGGTATGACATTCTCTTCCTCCAGCTCGTATAATCGGAATGAAAAATCCTTTTCCAGGGACATCTTTTCTTCCCCTTGCCCTGCCTTCTTTAATTCTGACACAGTGGTTTTTGTATATAAGTCCGCCAAATTGCTGTGTTTATAAGGCATAGCGAAAATATCGGACACCTCTGTCATCCATCGGATGTCCGTATCGGTCAATGGATCGGAGCATTCCAGCCTCCTCCGCGTCCCCTCGGCTGCGATCTGATCCCTGATTTCGGCCCCAAGAAGATCCTCCTCGGAAATGACCCTGATTTCCATTTGGGCATGGCTCCATCCCATCCCCCCTTCCCCTTTCTCCCGTTTCCAGCCGCCCGCTCCGCCATATTCCTGCAAAAGCGTCCCAAATGCCGGATGGATTGCAAGAGCCGGAAGAAGGAGGTCCAGAAAGCTTCCGGCCTGCGCCCGTCTGCCATAGGCCAGCTTTTCCATATTTTGCCCCATGGAATCCAGCGCCAGCACCGCCAGCTTTTTCTCCAGCTTATCCGCGATCCCGGTCATAATCAGTTTTTCCTTCGCTCTCGTAAGTGCCACGTAGAGGACGCGCAATTCCTCCCCCAGGCTGTCCAGCCGCATCTTTTCCCCGATGATATTTTTCCTTACGGTCTTTCCCTGCATCCTACGTTCCACATCCACATAATCCACGCCGATACCCATATCCATGTCCGCGATCATTTTTCCGCTGGTATCCTGCAAATTGAATTTTTTGGCCAGGCCGCAGACAAAGCAGACGGGGAATTCCAGTCCTTTGCTCTTATGAATGCTCATAATTCGGACCACATCCGCATTTTCATCCAAAATATTCGCTTCCCCATAATCCACGTCATACTTCTCCAGCTGTTCCATATAACGGATAAAATGAAACAAGCCATAGTAACTGGTCTGTTCGAAGGCGGCTGCTTTCTCCAGAAGCATCTGCACATTCGCCCGCCTCTGTCCGCCGCCCGGCATCGCTGCAATATAGTTCATATAGCCTGTCCCTGTTACAATATCCTGCAGCAGTTCATGAATCGGCATATATACCGTCTTATCCCTATATTCCTCCAAAAAATGCAGGAAATCCCGAACCTTCTTTTTCAGCCTCTCCCCTTTGTCCGGTGCGCCTCCCGCTTCCTTTATTCCCGTTCCATCCATTCCATCCGTTTCTCCCCCCCACGCCTTTAAGCAGACATACAAATCCTTTTTCCCCTCTTCCCCCTTCCCTTTCATCCAGGCGATTTCCCCGTCGGTAAAACCGCCGAAGCAGGATCTCATCACTCCGAACAACGGAATATCCTGATTCGGATTATCCAGCACGCGCAATAGTTGTAACAGGATCCGTATCTCCTTCGCCGCAAAATATCCTGTTCTGGACAGCACATGGGAAGGAATGCCCTCCTCCTTTAACACGCTCTTAAAATCTTCATCCCAGCCTGCATTAGTACGCAGCAGGATCACGATATCCCTATAGGAGATTCTCCGCAGTTTCCCGCTTTCCTTATCCGTCACCAGAAAATCTTCCATCAGTTCCCTGATGCGGCGGGCTACGGCATAGGCCTCCCTCTGACGGTCGGACATATTTTTCTCCTGTCCGTCCTTCTGCTTCCTGCTTTCCTCTTCCCCGTCATCCTCCGCCTTTTCCTTCCGAATCAGCAAAAGCTCCGTATGGTTCGGCGACATGCCCTCTTTTTCTTTCTGTACAGGATAAACCGCCCCTGGATAAAGCGCCGCTTCCTCATCGTATTCCACGCCGCCAAGGGATTTTCCCATGATCCTCGAAAAAATAAAGTTCACGCTATCCAGCACTTCTGCCCTGCTGCGGAAATTCCGATGAAGATCGATCCGTCTTCTTTCCGTTCCTTCCTTCCCATACTCCCCGTACTTTTCCATAAAGATTTCCGGCCTTGCCAGACGGAATTTATAGATGCTCTGCTTCACATCCCCTACCATAAACCGGTTAAACTTTCCCTTTTCTTCCCCGGAAATACTTTCCAGCAGCATCTCTTGCACCAGATTGCTGTCCTGGTATTCATCGATCAAGATCTCTTCAAAATAATCCCGGTAATCCAACGCCGTACGGCTCGGTTCATATCGTTTCCCCTCCCTGCCCTCTCCCTTTTCATCCGTCTTTCTTACAAGGATGGATAGAGCCAGATGTTCCATATCCGAAAAGTCAATGATATTGTTCTCTCTCTTCTTTTTATCCAGAGCCGCTTTAAACGACAACGCCAAATCGATTAGCACGGCGACGGCGCTCTCGCTTCCTTTCATATATTCCACCGCCGTTTCCGGCAAAAGAGGGAAAAACTTCCCGCATAACCGCTTCACCGTCTCTTTCGTTTCCTTACGTATTTCCTGCACCAATTCCCGCTTTTGCCTGGAAACAGAATCATCCTTTTTGGAAGGCAGCCTTCCGAAACTCATCCCTTGGAAGAGCGCATAGCCTTCGCTGTAACCCTTCACGGAAGCCAGCCTGCGCAAGACCTCCGCTTCCCTTTCCAATACCTCCCCATACATATAGGGGCCGTCCGGCTGGGCGCAGATTTTCAGGCACTCCTCTGTTCTTTGCAGACAGTCCTCTGCCATCAGTGCCGCCTGTTCCACTCCAAAACGGATAAACTCCGCCCTCTCCAGCTCCTCCGCATCGGCAATCCGATAATCTGCTTTCCGCTCCTCCAGCCATTCTTCCGGCCACGGATTGCTCTCCGCCAGCTGATAAAGCTTTAAAATATGCCCTTCTATGGCATCATCCCTGTTCCCCGTGCTGAAATATTCCACGCAATGCAGGAACTCCTCTTCTCTCCCGGCAAACCGTTCTTCCAAAAGTTCCTTCATCACATCCTGCTTCATCAGTTTCAACTCCCCTTCGTCCGCCACGCGGAACCCGGGATCCAGGCCGATATCGTTAAAATTATTCCGAATCACAAACATGCAAAAGCTATCGATCGTCGTGATCTGGGCATTATGGATCAACGTCGCCTGTTTCTGCAAATGCCCGTTTTCCGGCTCCTCCTCCAGCCGCTTCGCAATGGCAGCCCCGATCCTCTCCCGCATCTCTGCCGCCGCCGCGTTGGTAAATGTCACCACCAAAAGCCGGTCGATATCCACCGGATGTTTTTCGTCGCTTATCATCTTTACAATGCGCTCCGTCAAAACCGCCGTTTTCCCGGAGCCAGCCGCCGCTGATACGAGAATATTGCATCCATGCGTGTCAATGACCTGCTGCTGCTCCTTTGTGTATATAACTGCCATATCCGCTGTTTCCTCCTATTCCCCCGCTCCGGCATTCTTTTCCCGCACTTTTTCCATAACCTCTTCCGCATCCATCCCGTCGAGCTGCCGGTAATGATACCCGGGAATCCTTTCATCAAAGCCGCAGACAGACCGAAAGCTGCAATAATCACAGGCGCTGTCCCCTCCCTGTCTGCAAGGGTTTACCTCGGCCCTTCCTTCCAGAATTTCAGAACCGATCTCCCTCACTTTCCAATTCACATACCGGGATAATTCCTCTAGGTCCTCCTCGCTTATGACACTGGATTTGACACTTAAGCTTCCATCCTTTTTTCGCTCCAATGGTACCGTATCCGACTTATCCGTAAATTCATGGTCTAAATAGGTGATAACCGCGTCATTTTTGCTGACCAGACCGGTCATTCGCAATTCTCTTTTCAGCTGGGCCTCCAGTTCCTCCCGGCTCATCTCCCCTTCCGATTGGATCATCGGATCGGCCACATGGTAATAGAGAAGAGCCGCCGGCACAATCCTTTTCCCCGGATATTTTTTCTTTTCCATTTCCACCGCCGCATTCATATATACCACGAGCTGCAGCTGCAAGCCATAATAAAAAGCGGCAAGGTCAAATTTTTTATTGCCGGACTTATAATCGATTATTTTCACATATACATTCCCGTCCGCCTGATAGGTGTCGATGCGGTCGATCCTTCCCCTGAGCTTGATCTTTTCCTCTTCCGACAGGGCGATATTGACGGACTCCAGATCCTCTGCCATCGCAAAAGAAACCTCCACATGCTCCGGCACGAAGCTCCCTTTTTTCAGCTGGTACTGCAAGGTATCCACCGCCCTCTTCAGAATACGGTGCATTCGTTCGATGGCATATTCGTTCCTCGCCGTGCTGTACAACACCGTTTCCCCATAAGCCGCCGCATGTTCTTCCAACGTTTCCTTCAGGATACGGTCTGCCGTCCCCTCGTCAAAATCAAACCAGCTGCTGCCTTCCTCCTGCAGCCTCCCTGCAAATTTCTCCAATACTCCATGGAACACATTTCCCATGTCCACCGCCTCGAACCCGTATTCCTCCCTTTCCTTCAGGGAAAGCCCGTATTGCAGGAAATGGGCATACGCGCAGGAGGCGTATTTCTCCAGGCGGCTTACGCTGCCGAGCAGCATCCGGCCATACAAGAGCCGCGCCAGCTCTTTTCCAAGCATTCCTCCCTGGTAATGGATAAATGCGGCATCCACCAGCCGTTCTACCTCTTTTACGTACTCCCCGTCCTGGCGGTAAATATGATAAAGAGTAAAAAACTTCCTTTCCTCCTCTTCCTCCAGAAGCCCTGCGGCATAATCCCGCAGCATATCCGCCAGGCGATCCATTCCCTCCTTTTTGGACTCTATCCACCCCCCAAATTCGCTCTGTTCCGGCCGGACGGCCGCAAGATGCGGAAACAGCTTCTTTAACGTATCGACCAGATAAGCAGGCCGGATGCTCTTCCCCTCATTATTTACTTTGCACCAGGAAAGGTAGAGCTGTTCCGAAGGCTTCGTCATATTCATATAAAGATAAAGCCTCTGGATATACATCTGCTGCCTCGGGGTCGGGGCAAGCTCATAAGGGGACTCCCTTAAGAATTCTCTGTCTATGTCGGAAATGATTCCTCCTCCCCCTGCATTTTTCGGAATATTCCCGTCGTTCACGCCAGCGAAAAACAAAACCTTGATCTTATCCAGCCTGGTTCTTTCCATATCGCCTACGATCACCCGGTCTACGTTCTGCGGAATCGTCCCTACCTGGATCTCCCCGAAACCGGCATCCAAAATATCGGCGAATTCCTTCATTCCCATTTTCTCATTTCCAAGCAGACTGTCGATCTGATCCAGCAGATCCATCACCAGCCGGTAGATCTGACCATATTCCCTGGCTCTCGTCATGTCCCCCCTGCGCTGGAACATTTTTTCATAAGCCGCCAGTTTCTCTTGTACATGATTTTCCATAATAAAATAGTACAACGCCTTTATCTTTTCCCCTGCTGTCCCTGCCTTTTTATCCATCAAAGGGGCAAACTGCTCCATCAGCGTCTGGCGCATCTGATTAAAAAGTGCCAAATCCTCTTCCCCGATTCCTGCAGGAACGGCGGTAAAAAGCAAAGACCATTTTTTCTTTCCCCGAATGCCGCAGGCAATCACATAATTTTCCAGCTTATCCGTATCTTCCCTGGAAAACCCGGTCAGCCCGCTGCGCAGATAATGGAATACGGACGGATAGGAAAAATGATCCGTCACCATTTCCAGGGCGCTTCTGATATATTCAATAAAGGGGTTCAAAAGGATCCCCCTCGTATAGTCCATATAAACGGGAATATCGAATTTTTCCGCCCCTGCTTCCACATGGGAAGCATAAGTTTCCATATCCCCTGTGACAATAGCAAAATCCCTGTAACAATAACCCTCTTTCCGAATCAGCTCCCGCATCTTCAGGCAGATCTGGCGCACTTCTTCCCCCGGGGACAGAGCCTCCAGAAGATGTATGGATTCGTTCTCCCCCTGGTAAGGCATAGACGGATAACGGAACAAATATTTTTCCAGATGCCCCATTTCCGAGTTGTCCAAAAACCGGGGCGGCTCCCTGCGCAAGAATACATCTTCCCCCTTAAGGACTCCCTCCTCCCGGGAAAGCCTGGACAAATCCGCCGCTGTTTTTTTGCTCAAATAAAAAAGCTCCTGCTCTCCCTTCGTTCTATACGGATCCGCTTCCCCGCCGTCCATAACAACGGTGACAATGACCTCCCTGGCCAGTCCCATCATGCGCTGGATCAATCGGTTCTGTACCGGCGTAAAGCCAGTAAACCCGTCCAGAGCCACCACGCTGTTTTTGATCAGCCGGGAGCCGGGAAGCATCCGGCAAAGCAGATCCAGCGTCTCTTCCGTCGTAATATATTTTTCCTGGATAAACTGCAAAAAACCTCGATAAAGCGTGCCAAGATCCTTCAGCTTATAATAAAGCGCCCCCCGTTTTTTTGCATATTCGGTCAGCTCATCCAGTTCCTTCACGCCGATGCCGTACTGCATAAATTCCGAAATGGCCGATTTCACCTCATGAATATAGCCGATCTTGCCCAGGTTGCCGCCGATCACGGGCATATCTTCCCCGATATTCTCCGCTACCTTCCGCAGCACGAGGCTTTTTCCCGTATCATCCAGCACGGCGCGGCCATCCCCCCCCACTTCGTCCAATATCCTGTGGGAAAGCCTGCCAAAACTGAGAACCTCTATATTCATCAAGCCGTTTTGGGGATGTTCCCTTACCAAATCCATTTCCGTCTGCATCGTAAACTGATCCGGCACAATGACAAAAAAGCGGGTATTCGGTTCCTCGATGGAACGCCTGATCATCTCTTCCCGCAGTTTCGTGCTTTTCCCTGCCCCGGAAGCGCCGAAATAAAATCTAAGACCCATGACACCCTCCCTTTTCCCATGCTGCTCTGCTGCTGCATTGCTGTTTCCATCCCCTTATAAATAGGGAATCATTTCCCGCACCGACTGGAAGACCAAATCCGGCTTCACTTCCGACTTTTCCACATCCCCGGCAGAAGCCTCCCCGCTCAGCACAAGCACGCTTTTCAGCCCATGGTTTCTGCCGGCCGCAATATCCGTATAAAGCCGATCGCCCACCATGGCAGTCCTCCCCCTCTCTGTACCGGCCCGCTCCAGCAAATAATCTATAATATCCCCGTTCGGCTTCCCGATCACCCGGTCCGGGTATCTGCCCGCCGAAGCATGAATAAATGCATGGATCGCCCCTGCATCGGGGATAAAACCGTCTTCTGTCGGGCAGTTGTAATCTGGATGGGTAGCGATATAAGGCAGACCGGCCCTCACTAGGTCGCATACCCTGCACATTTTTCCATAATCCAGCGTCGTGTCAAAAGCCGTCACCACTATTTCCGGGTTCTCCTCATCCAAAACGACCCCTTCTTCTTCAAACTCCTTTTTCAGCAAATCATTTCCAAGCAGAAACACCCTTTTTCCCGGATAATGCTTCTTCAAATAAAAAACTGTCGCCTGTCCCGAGGTCACGATTTTGTCCGTCCCTGCCTCCAGCCCCATCCTCTTCAGCTTTTCCACATAAACATCAGGGCTTTTCGAGGAATTGTTTGTCAAAAACAGATATCTCTTTCCCCTCTTCTCGATTTCCTCCAAAAATTCCCTAGCTCCGTCGATCCAGCGCTCACCGAGATAAATCGTCCCGTCCATATCGAGGGCAAAGCAGTCAATATTTTTTAACAGCCCGTCCTTATCCTGATTTAACCTTGCATGCCCTGCATCGTCCTTCCGCTCTGTGCTGTGCCACCAAAGCCTGTTTCCCCGGAAGCTTACATCCATTTCTCCCAGCCCCTTCATCCAGGAAAGATAAGACCGCAGCGTAGCGCCGACCAATACATATTGGTTAGCGTCCATCACAAGGCCGTATCGGTCGAATACTTTCTGGATCACCTCCTCGGTTCCGGCCTCTTCTTTGCAAATATCCTTCAACAGATCCGCAATCTCAAACACTTTCTCCCTGTTCTTCTTTACGGTAAGGCTGATATCCGTGCGGACTTCCCCATGGGAGGGAATGAACAGCCTTCCTTCCAGCCCCTCCAGCCTGTCCAGGCTTTTTAAATATTGCTCCACATCATACAAAAAAGAAATGTGGTACTTTTCTATGATTTTCTCCCCGCTGACCCCGTCCGCGATAAACCAGATGCCGTCCTCCGTTCCAAAAGCTGTCATGGAAAAAGAATGTCCGTCAATACGCATCATGCGCATCCCTGCCGGTAAAACTTCCTCCGTCAGCTCTTCCGCCTTGCTCTCCTGCGCCAACAGGAATTTATTTTTCAATTCTTTATAGGGGGAGCCGCCAAATAAAAAAGCGGGTTCCAGCGCCGTATATTCCACAAAAACCCGATCCACCCCGGCGCAATACGCCTTGCAGCCCGTCCGCTCCTGTATCACCCGGTTTCCGCCCACGTGATCCGCATGGGAATGGGTATTCAAAATCATCTCCGGCTTCCACCCTCTTTCCGCCAGAATCTTTAACACCTTTTTTCCCGCATCCTTATCGTTTCCACTGTCAATCAGGCAGACTTTTTCCTCGTCAATCTTGTAAATTCCAATCCTGGAAGGACAATCGATATAATATGTCCTCTCCCCGGCCTGAATCAATTCGTACATTTTTTCTCCTCATTTCTATACGGTCTTTCGCGCATGTCAAGTTTGTAGATGCCGCGCAGACACGAACTGGAACATTTCTTCCCGGCATCAGCCTCTCTGTCTTTTTTCAGATACATCAAACGGGCAGCGTATCCGCTGCCCGCCAATCGTTTCCTTAAGCCATGGAAAGCTGTATAATCGTTTCCATATCCCTGATCAATTCTTTGGAATATGCTTCCGCATTCCGATAGATATTCTCCGCTTTCATATAATCGCCGCCCTGGATCGCCTTGATCACCTCTCCACCGAACTGATGGAACCGCTGGTGCTTCGGCCCTAAGCCTTCCCACACGGCTTCAACACCGGGTATATCCGGCTTCATCGCATAATAGAAATGGCCGAATCCGCATTTCGAGGAATCCAGCTGCAATGGAATAATCTCCCTTTGTCCCACCATCTTCCTCAAATTGCCGAGCCACGTTCTATGCGCATTGATCGCGTTATTCATATACTGGGCGAATTCCTGGCGTTCCAGGTGATAGAAAGCATCTTCCGCCATACTGCCCATCTGCCTTACTGCCCCGTCCAATGTCTTCTCTATATCCGCCACCGGCTCCACTGCTTTCTGTAGGGAAACGCTGACATCCTGCATCACGACGGTATTATTCCTGATCTGGTTCTCCATCTCAGCCATGGAGCTGCTGATCTCTTCGCTTAAAGCCGCCAGAGAACTGATGGAACCGTCCACCTGGGATACATGGTTCTGGTTCTCGCTGTTGATTTCCCACACATGCCCAATGCGCTCAGTCATCGTACTCAGAGCTTCTATCGTGTTGTCGGCGCTCTTCGTGCTCTTCTGAGAAGCCTCCCTGATGCCCTCCACAAAATTGCCCATATCGCCTGTCAATTTCTGCGTCTGCTCCGCAAGCCCCCGAATCTCATCCGCCACCACTGCAAAACCTTTGCCCGCCTCTCCGGCTCTCGCCGCCTCAATGGAAGCGTTCAAAGCCAGCAGATTCGTCTGCATGGAGATAGCATCAATCCCCGCGATTACTTCGTTCATCCGGGCGATTACATCGAAGAGGGCGTTCATATCCTTCTGCATTTTCCTGGATATTTCAATCGTCTGGCCGGACAGCTCCTTGATCGATGTGAGTTCTTCCTGGCCAGCCTCGATTTTTTTATTCACTTCGCTCATTTCCTCGGAAACATGGATGATCGTATTCGTCAATTCTTCCTGGCTGTTGACCCTGCTTTCAGAAACCGCCGAATTTTCCAGCGCCCCGAAAATAGACTCCGTTGCCGCCGCCACGCTGCGGGCGATCTCCATAATCTGATCCGTATGGTGCTGCATCGTCAGATCAAGAGAACTGATCTGCATCACTGCCTTGATATTCTTATCCAATACTTCTGCAAACTGTTTCCTTCCGCTTGCCAGCCTCTTATAAATTCCCTCCAGCTCCGGCATCTTGGAATAGTCTTCCGCTTTCAGCTCCGAAACCGCTTTCATAAGTATTGCTTTCTTTTTTCCAACCGCCATCAGTCCAACCTCATTTTCTTAGTATTCAATCTATTATCTATAGTTTTCACTAATTTGCGCCGGATGTCAATACTTTATTTCAAAATTCTTCTTTCTCTCTCTTTTTTTGAGGTATACTGACCGTATTACGGTACTCGTTGGCAGATATTCCCACTTGTTTTTTAAATACTCTGGAAAAATGTGCCATGTCCAAAAATCCCACCTGTTCGGCAATATCGCCGATCCGCAGGGACGGGTTTTGCAAAAGCTCCTTCGCCTTTTCCATGCGGACATGGTTCAAAGCTTCCGAAAAATTCTGCCCCGTATATTTATTCAGCAATTTGCTCAAATGCCACTGGCTCACATAAACATTATCCGCCACATCAGCCAGCTTCAGCCTTTCCGCATAGTTCGCCTCGATAAAAGCGAGCGCGTTCTTTACAATAAAACTGCTGGCCGCGCTTTCCAGCTCTTCCTTTTCCTCTTGTGCGCCGGTTTTCGCCTCATCCCCGGCCGCTTCCTCTTCCCGCAGGGGCATTTTTTCCTTCAGCCTTTCCAGCATCGCCCGGATCGCCTCGTTCAGCTCATCCATTTTGGACGGCTTGAGCAAAAAGCGGCAGACCCCCAGGCGGATAGCCTGCTGGGCATAATCAAAATCCCGGTAGCCGGTCAGTATCGTAATTTCCATATTGGGGAATTCGGATTTTAACGCCGCAATCATGCTGAGTCCATCCATCCTCGGCATACAAATATCGGAAATAAGCATATCCGGCCTTTCCTTCCGTATCAGCTCCATGCCTTCCACGCCGTTATATGCCGTTCCTGCCACAGTACAGCCAAATTCCTCCCACTTTACTGTTTTTTCCAGGCCCTTTACAATAATCGGCTCATCATCAATAATCACAACTTTATACATAACTCCCCCTGTTATCCTTTCACCGCCCCCGCCGTCAGGCCCTTTACTATATATTTCTGCAAGAACAGATATACGATCAGAAGCGGGAATACGATCAGCGATACGCTGGATGCCATCAGTCCATAGTTCGTGCCTTCCTGGGAAGTCAGCAGACTGAGAAGCACCGTTACCGAATATTCCGGCTTTGTCTTCAGGAAAAACGACTGCGTAAACAGGTCGTTATAGCTCCACAAGAAAGAAAAAATACCGATCGTGGCAAAGGATGGTTTGCAAAGGGGCATTACCACTTTAAAGAAAAGCTGGAAAATATTGCACCCTTCCATATAAGCCGCTTCCTCCAGCTCCACCGGAAGCCCTGCGATATATCCCCGCAGCACCACGATGGCAAAAGAAAGATTTCCCGCGATCTGCGGCAGTATAACCGCCAGCAGGGATTTCGGGATCTGGTTGGTATTGGCCAGTCCGATCACATTCATCATGCGGATAACCGGAATAATGGTGGCAAACGCCGGAAACATCATTCCTGCCACTACCATGCTGTTCAGCAGCCCTTTCATTTTAAAATCATACCTTACCAAGGCGTAAGATGCAAGCCCGGCCAGAAGAATAACCGCCGCCGCCACGCTTAAGGAAATCACAAGGCTGTTTCGGTACGCCCCCAAAATATTCACCCGGTCAAAAGCCGTCTTGTAATTGTCCAGGGTAAACAGCTCGCCGAGCGGAAGGGAAAACGAATCCGAACGAATCACCTTTTTATCCTTAAAAGAATTCATCAATATCCAGAACAGAGGATATATCGTCGTCAGTGCCCAGGCGGTCAATACGACATAGATCCCTGCCATCCCAAACGAAATTTTATGATGTTTTTTGCTCGTCTTAATATTTGTTCCTGCCATATCCGCCCCTCCTAATAATCTTTTTCTTTAAAGACGGCGTTTACGATTTTTGCCGTAATCACGCCAAGGATAACGATCAATACGGATATCGCCGAACTATAATCCACATTGTGCGACTCAAAAGCATGGTAATACATATAAGTACCCGTCAGCCATGTGCTGTTGCTCGGCATCCCCTTGGGGAACATGATCCATGGCAGGTCGAATACCTTTAAGGCCCCCGTTACCGCCAGCACCCCGCAGGTACAAATCACATTGTGCAGGAGGGGCAGGGAAATATAGCGCACCCTCTGCCATTTGGAAGCCCCGTCGATCGTCGCGGCCTCGTACAAATCATCGGATATATTATTCAGCCCCGTAATCAAGATGATAAAATAAAATCCTACATACTGCCATGTGACAGGGATCATCATCGTCAGCATCGCATGGGCGTTATCTTTAAAATCCACCAGCTTCGTTGCCCCGAAAATTTCACGCAGCTGGTTCAGCATTCCTTTGTCATACAGAAAAACAATATTGAACAAAAGCCCCAGCGCCGTAGCCGCTATGACAATCGGGAAAAAGTAAACCGTGCGGAAAAATTTCTGCCCCTTTTTGATATTATCCACCATCAGGGCCAATACGATCGCGATGCCGAGCTGGCCGATAATCGTCGCCGCTATCATTTTCAATGTATTGATCAGCGCCGTCCTTATATTATCATCTTTGAAAAGTTCCACATAGTTCGTAAACCATGGATCGTTCCATCCCTTCGCGGAAGAACCCAGATTATTAATGACCCGGAAACTGTTCAATATATTCTGCAAAAAAGGATAGTACAAAAAGATAGCCAAAAAAGCAAACGCCGGAATCAAAAAGAAAACAACCGGTTTTTTATTCTTATAAATATTGGAACTCATAATGGTATTTGCGCCTCCTTCCTAAGAAACATCCTTTCAGTTAGAAAACCGGGGCGGAGAATACCCCTTCTCCGCCCCGGCATCTATCCGTCTTTTTCCATTATTGGCCTTCTGCCACCAGCGCTAACAGATCTGAAACGGCTGTAGCAATGTCTGCCTTGCCCGTCACGATGTCAGGCATTCCGTTGAATACCGGAACTCTCGCTTCCTGCGTTACCTGGTCCTGTACTGCCCCCGCCATGCCGGTTGCGCCCTCGACCATATCCAGCCCTGCCACTGCCAGGGAAGTCAGCTGCGATTCATCCACCTGAACCCCGTCTTTCAATGCCGTTGCCGATACGCTGGCAAACTTGGATACCATATCGTCCGATGTCATATAGGAAATAAAGTCCACGCATGCTTTCTGTTTTTCCGGGTCATCCCATGCTTTCCTCGTAATATACCAGCCGGAGGAAAGGCCGCCGATAATATCCGTCGATTTACGGTCATTTTTGCCCGGTACATAAGTTACGGTAAAGTTATCGATGTCGTCGGTCGAACTCTCGATGCCGCCCACTTTCCAGGAGCCGTCAATCAGAAACGCTGCTTTGCCGTCAATAAAGAGCTGGAATGTCTCGCCGTCTGTCGCCGACAATGTGTTCTCCGGCAAAAATCCTTTTTCATACAATACTTTCATATCGCCGATGCCGTTCACCCACGCTTTTCCGTGTTCATCATCTACGGAACCCGGCAGGATATTGTGAGTAGCCGGAGTCAGATAATTGTAAATACAGAATTCAAACCAATAGTGGGGAATCTCTGCAAAGGAAGCCGCGATCGGCGTATAGCCCGCATCTTTTACTTTCTGGCAGATCTCCATGAATTCATCCCATGTGGTATCCGCTGTCGGAATGTCCACGCCTGCCGCTTCGCAGACCGATTTATTCACGAACAGCCCTTCCCAGTAACCATTCACAGGAACGGAATAATTTTTCCCGTCCACCGGGGAAGCCCCCATCATGCCGTCCTTCATGTTCGACGCGTAGTCGGGATAGGTCTCGCGTATTTCATCGATAGATACTACTTTTCCCGCTTCTACGAAAGGATTGGAGTCCACGCCGTTAAAATAGAAAAGCACATCCGGCTCCGAACCCATTTCAAAATCAGAAATAACCCTTGCCTTAAAAGTTTCCACCGAGGATGCCGATGCATCATTGATCTTATTCCCCGTCTCTTCCTGCCATGCAGCGATCGCATCCTGGTAATTTCCTGCGTTCGTATCTTCCCCCGCATAAGTCGTCGTTACATTTAATGTCACCGGCCCTGCCGACGGCTCTGCTGCCGGTTCGCTTTCTGCCGGTGATTCCGCAGCCAGCGCGCTGTCGTTTGAAGCGCCGCTTTGTGCGGGCGCGTTCCCTAAGGAACTGTTTCCGCAGGCTGCCAATGAGAATACCATTGCTCCTGTCAATAACATTGCCAACATTTTTTTCATATCTCATACCTCCCTGTTTCAAAACTTCCGTTTCGTATCTTGTATTTATCATATAAAATAAGAGGGAAACAGGGAATTGTCAGACTTGTTATTTCTTGTCTTTTATTGGTTATTTGCCGTCTGTTTTCTCATTTCCTCCGCTCTTACCGCAATCCTGCTCACCGTCTCTCCGTTTCCGTCATTCGCAATCGTCAGCCCAAATCCTTCGCCGTAAATAATGCGTATCCTTCGGTTTACATTGCGTATTCCCAGGCTGGCCGACCCCAGTTCCCCCGGTTCATAGCCGTCCGTCAGCAATGCCTTTATTTTCTCTTCGTCCTCTTCCGATATCGTACCCGTATTCCGCACTTCTATTACCAGCTTTTCCTCTTCCTTATATATACGGAGAGCGATCCGCCCTTCCGTCTGTCCATTGATGCCATGCTCCACCGCGTTTTCGACAATCGGCTGGATCACCAGACGGGGGATCTTCATCCCAAGCAGCCCTTCATCCACAGCCTTCTCCACCTTCAGGCGTTCCCCAAGCCGTTGTGAAATAATAAAAAGATACGCCTCCACATAGGACATTTCCTCAGCCAGCGTCACAAACCTCCTGTGCCTCCTGTCCATCGTCGCCTCCAGCATCACCGACAGGTTTTCGATCATCCGGCTCACTTTATAATTTTCATCGATCCTGGCCTCCCAGTTAATAATTTCCAGCGCGTTATTCAGAAAATGCGGGTTGATCTGGGCCTGGAGCGCCATGATCCTCGCATCCTTCAGCGCCATCTCCTCCGTATAAATCTTGTCGATCTGATATTGCAGCCGGGCAGACATCTGGTTAAACGCCTCCTCCAGATATTCGAACTCCTGACTGTTCGCGCCGCTTTCCATCTGATAGCCGAAGTTCCCCTCCTCCAGCATATGGTATGCCCGGGTCAGGCTTCCGATCGGCTTCGTCACTTTTTTGCTGAAAAAATAAAATACAATGACTACCAGAGGTGCCATAAAAAGAATCAAGGTGACGGATATGTATTTTACCGCATAAGTTTCATCGATAACCGCCTGTTTGTCCAAAGCTATCATATAGCCGATATAATGCCTTTCCGGCTTTCTTACCGCATAAGCGTAATATTCCTTTCCCCTCTTCACCAGCCGGCATTCCCTGTTATTCTCTTCAAACAGCTCCGGCCCTATCCCCGGCATTCCTTCCGGCACGCCGCCGTTATCTCCCGTAAGAAAAGTACCGTCCACATAAACAGCGCTTCCCATATAGCCCCATGAACCGTCCAGGCTCCCGAACACCACATCCCTGTTCAGCTCCGTCGTCAGCACAGCATAGGGGTGGTAAGATGGCGTCATCAGGTTGCGGATGAGATACACTCCCCCTTCTATATTGATTACCGCCACATCCGTGTCCAATTCCGGATAAATCTCCAGCACCTTCGGCATCACCTTCTCTTCGAACCTCCGGCTCGCCTGATATACCGCATTGCTGGTGCTCCCCCTGTAAGCGGTAAAAAACTGCTCCTCCGGGGCATCGGTAAAAAATAAAGATGTATATAAAAAACTGTCATTATAACAATAATGCTGTTCCAGGAAAAGATTCACCGTCTTCTGAAAAGCCAGCTTGTCCCCGCTCGCCAAATACTCCGCATAGCATTCTTTGATCGTAGGCAGATATGACGCATTCCTGGAAGCCTCCACGGCGGCATCCATCCGCATTTCGCAGATTCGGATCGCATTATCCACGGAAGTAACGATCGTGCGCTCCGTCTGCGAATTGATCTTCCCAGCCGCCACATAGAGCATCACATAAGCAATCACCGCCAGCGGCAGAAGCCAGCAAAGGGTAAGAAGCGTAATCATGCTCCACTTCAAAGGTGACTTTTTCCGCACAGCCAAAGGCTGTGCTGCGCCCGAAAGCTGCCCCGCCCCGCTCCGTTTTTCTCCCGTCATCCGCTCTTCCATCCCCATTGCCTCCTCTCTTCCCAAACCCCTGCGCAAAAACAATCGAGCCTTTGCCCGATTGTTTTTGTATTGCCGAGTCCGTCGCAACGCCCGTCCCTTTATTTTTTCAGCCCTAAAAACTCCTCATAAATATCGCATACCTGCTTCGCCATATCCAGCTCCGGCATCTCGCAGAATACACGGATCAGCGGCTCCGTTCCCGAAAATCTGCCGATCACCCATCCGCCGTTCCTAAAGTATACCTTGCTGCCGTCCAGATAAGAAACCCGGTCGATTTCAAAAGGAAGCTCCGGCAATTTCTTCTCTTCCATAAGAAGTTTCTGCATCGCCTCTTTCTTTTCCTGGTTGAATTTATAATCCCTTTCTTCCATAAAGATAGAACCGCATTCCTCTTCAATCTCTTTATAAATCTCCGACAGTTTCTTCTCCGTTGCCGCGATCATTTCCACCAAAAGCGCCGCCGCATAAATACCGTCCTTGCCGTTAATATGCCCGCGCACGGTAAGGCCGCCCGAAGATTCCCCGCCGATGATCGCATCCACCTCGTTCATCTTCGCTGAAATATGCTTGAATCCTACCGGCACCTCATAACACTTCTGCCCGAACCGCTCCGCCACCTTATCCAGCATATGGGTCGTGGCGATATTCCTTACTACCGGCCCTTCCCATCCCTTATATTTTACCAGATAATAATAAAGCAGCACGAGGATATCATTCGGATGCAGGAAGCGCCCGGTGTCATCAATCACGCCGATCCGGTCCGCATCGCCGTCCGTAGCAATACCGATATCCGCCCGGTAATCAATCACCGCATTCTGGAGCGGACGGAGCGTTACCGCATTAGGCGCGGGCAGCTTGCCCCCAAAAAGCGTGTCATGCCTGTCGTGGATTACCGTCAGTTCGCATCTCGCCGTATGAAGGATCGTCGCCAGGGAAGTCTCGCTCACCCCATATAAAGGATCCAGTACCACCCTGAGCCCTTTCGCGCGGATCGCGTCCATATTGACCGCCGATATTATATTATCCAGATACTCGTTCAACGGATAGATCTCCTGGATCAATCCCTGTGACAGTGCTTTTTCGTATTCCATCCCCTGAATGGATGCCGCATCCACTTTCCCGATATATTCTTCGATTTCTTTCGTCTGGGACTCGTCCGCATCCCTGCCCCCTGCCGTAAAAACTTTAATGCCGTTATAAACCGCAGGGTTATGGCTCGCCGTCACCATCATTCCATAAGGGAAATCATGTTTCATTACATAAAACATAACCAGCGGAGTCGGCGACGACTTATTGATCAGATAAGCGGTAATCCCTTCTGCCGCGAACACTTCCCCAGCCCACTGCATCGCCTCCTTTGCCAGAAACCGCCTGTCATACCCGATCACGATTCCCTGGCCGGCCTTTCCTTCCGCTTTCATCTTATCACACAATGCCCTGGCCAACAGCTGGATATTCGCCTTTGTAAAATCATCCCCGATGATCGCGCGCCAGCCCCCCGTACCAAACTTAATCATTTGCATCTCCTTCCTTTCCCATCACTACTCTTACTCGATGTACTGTTCCTTTCTCCATCAAAGGAATGCGTTCCACCTTCTTCCCGTCGAGATACAGTTCCTTCACGCCTTTCATTACATGATCGGGATTGGACACTTCGATTTGATAAGTGACGCCCCTCCACTGCCTGGCCACCGAAAAACCGCTCCAGTCCGCAGGCACGCAGGGATCCATTTCCAACGTCTCAAATCCCGGGCGCATGCCAAGGATATACCTCGTTGCCGAAAAATAAGCCCATCCGCCGCTGCCAGTCATAAAAGGATGTCTTGCCCTTCCATGGGCCGAATGATCTTTCCCCATAATAAACTGGCAGTAAGAATAAGGTTCCGCTTCTCTTATTTCTATTTTATCATTCTGCCAGTAAGGACACAAGGCATTATAAAATTTCATCGCCCGGTCTCCCCTGCCCAATTTGCATTCTGCCGCCCATGCCCATGGATTGGGATGGGAAAATACTGCTCCGTTCTCCTTTATCCCCGGATAAACCCTTGTCACGAAACCGATGTCGTCATCCGGCACCGTATACGAAGGCGCATTCAGCATGATCCCCCACGGCGTATAGAGATATTCCTCCACGCTGTCCATCGCCAGCCGTCCCTTTTCTTCATCCGCCGCGCCGGAAAGAACGGCCCACGCATTGGACTCCAAATGCACCTTTCCTTCCTTGTCTTCTTTTGTCCCGATTTTCTTCCCGTTCTTCGTGATCCCTCGGATAAACCACCGTCCGTCCCACAGCCGTTCGTTGCAGACCTTCTTGACTTGCCCGGCCATTTCCCCGTATTTCTCCGCATCTTCTTTCCTGCCAAGATATTCCGCTAATTCGATAAAATTCTCCAGCGCCCAGTAATGCAGGAACGAAACCATGGCGCTTTCCCCGCCGCCCAGGTTCAGACAGTCGTTCCAATCCGCGCGCAGCCCTTTGCAGATCCCTGTTTCCCCTACCTGTTTTGCAGAAAAATCCAGGATCCGCGTCATATGTTCATAGACCGTTCCTTCCCCGCCGTCCGCATAAGTCACCCTTTCATCCACGAAGCCGATTTCCCCCGTCTCTTTGATATACTCGACGATAGAAGACACCAGCCATAGAGCATCGTCCGAACAGGCATCCTTCAGCCCGTGTATCATATTTTCTTTATCCGGCTCCGGCACTACCGTAGGCGACTGGAAAGGCTTTTCTTTTTGTTCCGTATCAAACCATTCCGGCTGGAAGAGGTGCAGCCCATACCCGTCGGAAACAAGCCCCCGCAGCAACTCTATGATACGCTGCCTGCATTTTTCCGGATTGGAATGGGGAATCGTCATCGCATCCTGCGCCGTATCCCGGTAGCCCAGCCCGACCCTTCCTCCGACTTCTATAAAAGATGCAAACCGCGAAAACATCACATTGATCTCCGACTGGTAAAGCGTCCATATATTAATCAATGTATTCATGCCCTCATTCGGCGTCTGTATCTGCAGTTTCTGCAATTTCTGATCCCAGAATGCGCGCAAAGCCGCATAAGCCCGATCCGCCGCTTCCCCGCTTTCATATTTCTTCCTCGCCCTTTTCCCCGCTTCCCGGTTTCCTTCCCCAAGCATAAACAGAATTCTTATCTCCTCGCCAGGGGCAAGCCGGATATTTTTCTGCAGGGAGCCGCAATGGTTTCCCCCAAGTTCATAGGAACCGCCGCACTGTCCTTTTTCCACGGCAATCGGATTACCCTCCGTCCTATAACTTCCAATAAACCGATCCCGGAGGCAGTCAAATCCATCCGGCTCCACATTGGAAGTAAAATAATGATAGCCGAACTCCTCATAAAACAGGTCGTTTTCGATCACCCCGTCTTCATAAGACGAGCCGGAACAATAAAGGCTCATCTGGAAATTCTGGTTATCAATGGCAATATGATGGAAAGAAAATTCACAATAAGTAAACAGGCTCAGATCCCTTGGCACTGTATCCTCATTTTTTACAACCACATCCCACAATTCCAGCTGGTCGCCCAAAGGAACTGACAAGGTCTGTTTCGCCCTTATTTTATTGTAACTGCACTCATAGACAGAATAAGAAAGCCCATGGCGGCAGACATATTCCGCTTTCTCCAAAGGCTTCCCTACCGGCTGCCAGGAAATGCTCCAATAATCCCCGCTCCCGTTGTCCCGAAGATACACATAATGCCCCGGCCTGTCCATTGGGACGCTGTTCCCCCGGAACCTGGTAATCCTGTGGTATTCCGGCGTTTGATAAAACAGATATCCCCCGGCCGTGTGATTTACCACTGCGCACATATCCTCCACGCCCAAATAATTCGTCCATGATACGGGGAGATCCACCCTGTCGATCACATACTCACGCTTTTCGTTATCAAAATAGCCATATTTCATCTTTTTCTCCATTTCCGCGCGGCTTTTACGCATGGAACCAGTTTGTGGATGCCGCGCACACAAACCTGGCGCAAACAACATATGTTTTCCTTGCTATTATTATATCTTCCGAAAGAGCGGCCATGGTATGGATAAGTATGCGAATATTTGTCTTTTTTTGGGGAGTGTATGAAAAATGATATGTTTTGCATTACTACTCCACATTCCTCTGCCAACTGCAAAATTTAAAGCTGCCTTAAAGCTAAAGACCAGCTTTAAGACAGCTTTGAAAAATACCTAATCCATCCCCACTTTTATGTGCTTTTATAATCAAAATTAGGAATTCTTACCATCCAGTATAATAGACGAAGGAGATGACAGCGCTATTTTCATTATTTCTTCGTTTGGAAAAACAGAGTCGAAAACATAAGTATACTTCTTAGTAGCTTCTTTTTTTTCTGAAACAAAGCCATCCAAAGTATATTTTCCAAAAAAAACAATATAAATAAAATCAAGTATTTTCTGCATAAACATTCATCCCCTTTAATTTCTCATTTGTATTATATTCCAAAGCTCCAATAATATCAACTATTTTCAGACATTTTCTTTAAATAATGCTGATACTGTGATAATAATATATACATTATATCAGCAAAAGATTTTAACATATCTACATTTGCTTGTTCCTGACGTTTTAAAAAAGCAGAAGAAGATTTAGAATCAATGCATAAAAAACCAATAATGTGAAATGACTCTTCCAAGGGAGAATCATAAAGTCGTTTGTGTTCGATTTGTATTGGAACAACAATTGTTCCAATATAATCATCCTCCCAATTAGGATTTGTATTTCTATATTTCTTTCCTTGTTTTTGCTTTAACTCTTTTGCGTAATCTTTTAAATTACCTTTATAAAAATAATTTAAATTGGAATCTCTATTTGGATCAACAATATATAAAAAATCTGTATTGTCTGCCAATTTTATTTCATGATTAATTTCATATAATCCCCTTGTAGTATCCGAAGCCATTGACCGACAAAATGTAGTTAATGTAATATCCTCTATTTTTGCATCCGGATGAGCAATCAATTTAATACATGAAGAGGTTTTCTGTCCGCAATACTTTTCCATCATTTCGCATAAATATGATAATAAAAAGGACAATTGGGATTTATACATATCTGTCAAAATACGAATATTTTCTGTTTGATCTTTATGGTATCTCATAACATCAAAATATAAGTCTCTTGATAAATGTGTTAATCTATGATAAACAAATGATGTTTTTAATTGTATATCAAAAGCAATTTTTTGATATTTTCGTATACGTAAAACTAATACAATAATAAATAGGCATAACACAAAAAATACAAATATATAATTCTTTTTCCATCCCTTAAATAAAGAAAAAATAGTAACAAATGTTGTAAGAATTGTTAATATTGCCGAAATCAACGACAGAGCATTTATAACCCATAAAGGTATTTTATTAAATAGTCTTTCCATGTTTATACCTTCTGCTATATATTCCATTTAAGTATAAACATTATATAACACAATTCGACAAAAAGCTATATCTATATCAACATAATTTGTGTCCAAATATTGAATTTTAAAAAATAACACAATCTTTACAATTCAAACTCCTTATAAAACCGCAGCACATTCCCGCTGCAAATCTTTTCCACTTCCCCCTCCTTCAGCCCGCTCTTCGCTAAAGCCTCCGCTAGTCTCGGCATATAGGAAAAATCCGGCAGTTCCCGATGTCCTTCGATCCCGTCAAAGTCGCTCCCCAGGCCGATGCACTCAATTCCCCCTACCTTGATAATATGCCGGACATGCCTCACAATCGCTTCTATGCTCCCCGGATTCGCTTCCCCCTCCGCCACTTCTTCCAGGAAATCCGGGCAGAAATTCATCCCCATAATTCCCCCTCTTTCACTCAATTTTCTTATCATATCGTCCGTCAGGTTCCGCACCCAAGGGCTGACCGCCCTTGCATTAGAATGGCTTGCGGCAAAAGGTCTCTTTGTCATATGCAGCACATCGTAAAATCCCGCATCCGACAAATGGGAAACATCGATAATCATCCCAAGGCGTTCCATTTCAGCCACGAATTCCCGCCCTTTTTCCGTCAGTCCCCGCGTCATATCCGCTCTCCTATGAAAAGGAATCGATCTGCCAGCTTCTTCCCGTCCCTGTCGTCCTTTTATCCCATCCTCCCTTTCTCTCCTCCGAATATCCAGCGCCGGATAACCGATTTCATTCGGATAATTCCAGGTCAGCGTCATCATCCGCACTCCAAGGCGGTACAAATGCTCCAGGCGCTCCAGCTTCCCTTCGCAGACTCCTCCTTCTTCCACCGTCAGCAAAGCCGACATTTTGCCCTCTTTACGGTTTCTTTCTATATCCCCATAAGAAAAAACAGGCGCAATCCTGCCCCTGTTTAACTCCAATTCCCTGTTATATAGGTTGGCCATTTCCAGCACATCTTCCCATGGATGCTCCGTCTCCCCCAAATTGACAAACAGCGCAAAATTCTGCACAAGACAATCTCCGGCTTCTAGTTTTCCAAGATCCACATGCCCCCCATTTTCCGCCAGCCCTTCCCGGCTTCCTGCTTTTCTCTTCTTATATAATTCTAAAATCGTATCACAATGCATATCAGCTATTTTCATGGTTTATGCGTCCTTTCTTCTTTATTTCCCTGCTTTGGCAATTTAATTCTAATAAAGACAAATTTGATTTTTCGTTGGACTAAAAGGTAATTCTGTAATCTCCAATAATTCATTATAAACCATTGGAGGGATGCCTTGCTCAAATTGTATCAAGCTGCTCTCATGATGCCCGCACATTGCATATTCGGAAGGCTGCATTTTAGGATTACAAGTAAAAAAGCATATAACCTTTGAACAGCAAGTTTGAATTGAGTTTGGTAATATTTCATAATCCTGCCTGTTTTGTTCTGCCATCTTCTTATCCTTGTTTCATCTTTCACCAAATTATTATTTGCCAGCCCCTTTTTCCACCTCAATCTTTCCCTTTCCCAGACATCTCATTGATATGCTCATAAGAAAAGCGTATGACACATAAACCAGAAGGAACCTGCCAATATCTATCTCTTCGTCGTCTTCCTCGTCCCGCTCATATCCACGCAAGTATCCGAAGGAGCCTCTTCATCAAAGGTATAGTCCTTCCCCGGCAGAACCGCGTTCAGCAGAATTCCCGTCAGCGCTCCTACCGCCAGGCCTGACAGACGGATCGCGATATCGCCCAGCTGGAAAACTACCGCCCCGTTATTGCTGAAGTTGATGCCGATGGAAAGCACTAAGATCAGCGCCGCAATAATGACATTCCTGCTTTTGGAAAAATCCACCTGGTTCTCCACCACATTGCGCACCCCCACTGCGGATATCATGCCGTAAAGCACGAGGGAAACGCCGCCGAGGGTCGCCGTAGGCATAACGGAAATCACCGCCGCTACTTTCGGCGAGAAAGAAAACAGGATGGCAAAACCTGCCGCAATCCGAATTACTCTCGGATCATATACCTTTGTCAGGGAAAGCACTCCTGTATTTTCCCCATAAGTCGTATTGGCCGGAGCGCCGAACAAGGATGCGATGATCGTCGCCAGCCCGTCCCCGCACAAAGTCCTGTGCAGACCGGGGTCTTTGATATAATTTCTCCCCACCGTGGAAGAGATCGCGGACATATCGCCGATATGCTCCACCATAGTTGCCAGCGCGATCGGCATAATCGTAATCACGGAAGTCACAAGAAGGGATACATCCGGCTCCTGCAAAACAGCGAACACCGTTCTCTCCCATACGACCGGCAGCCCGATCCATGCCGCTTCTTTTACCATCGTAAAATCCACATTGCCCGTAACGGCCGCCGCCAGGTAAGACCCCACTACCCCGAGAATGATCGGCACGATCTTGACCATGCCTTTTCCCCAAATATTGCAGACCACCACGATCGCGATCGCCACAAGCGCGATCCACCAATTCGCTTCGCAGTTATTGATCGCCGACTGGGAAAGGTTTAAGCCGATGGCAATGATAATCGGCCCTGTCACAATCGGCGGGAAATATTTCATCACCCTCCCCGTGCCAAATGCCTTGATAAAAGCCGCCAATATTAAATACAGCAGCCCGGAACATGCCACGCCGAAGCATGCATAAGGAAGCAGATGAGCCTCGCCGTTCGGCGCGATCGCCCAATATCCTGCCAGGAACGCAAAGGACGAACCTAGAAACGCAGGCACTCTTCCTCTTGCCAGAAAATGGAACAAGAGCGTTCCAAGCCCCGCAAATAAAAGCGTCGTCGAAACGCTCAGCCCCGTCAGCGCCGGAACAAGCACTGTCGCGCCGAACATGGCAAACATATGCTGGATGCCCAGAATCAGCATCTTTGGCATTCCCAGCTGTCTGGCATCAAAAATCCCCTCTTCGCCGATCGCTGCTTTTTTATTTTTATTACTCATCTTACTATCTCCTCCCTATTTTTATGCGGCCAACACCTTTCCTATCTTATTATAAACCGCCCACTCCGTCAATATATACTTCCATTTTCCGTACAGAAATCCATCTTTGCAGTCGGCATGGCACGCTGAGGGAAAGGAAACAGCAACAGGGGAAGGCGCCTGGCATGGCTGGGATTTTTTGCTGGAGCTTCCAATCCGATTCCACTAATGAAATGGGAAAATATGATCCAACCGATCGGGGCGGAAAAAAAGGACATCCGTGTCCTTTGTTCCTAAAATTACCTCCCGTCCCTCCAAATAAGGTTCCTCCAGCGTGCGATTTCTTCTTCCGTCATAAATCCGCTGGAAGTTCCCATAAAGCCAATTTTATAAGAAGCGAACAGCATCGCGTTTTTCACTGCAAACACAGAGTCCCCCGTCTTATTGTAAAAATGCAGGAAGCAGGAAAACAGGGCATTCCCGGCTCCAGCTGTATTGATGACTTTATGGGTTTTTACCGTATTGTAGTGGACGATGATGTTCTTATTTTTATCATACAAAATAAGCCCTTCCGCCCCCTGCCCCAGAATAATAATCTCTGGACGGTATTTGGCCGCCAAGGACTTTACGAATTCATAGGGATCCCCATTCAAGCGGTCGTCGCTGATATACAGGATATTGACCCCTCTTAAAAAATCCTCGTTATAAACCACTTTTTCTTCCCGGTACTCCCTGATGTTCACGGCAATCGGCTTGCGCAGTTCCTTCCCCATCTCCATCAACGGCCTGCAGAAATTGGCGTTGGAAACCACCAGCATCTCTGCCCGCTCCGCCCTTTCCCGGAACAAATCCAGGTCATAGGAAACGTCCCTGAGATTTTTTATGTCTTCAAAAATCTGCTGCTTCCTGTTTTCATCATAAAGCACAACAGCCGCCGGAGTATTGGCAAGCCTCGGCAGCACATAGTCCGTCACCAGTTTCACTTCACAGCCCGGCGGATTGATCAATTCCATGCTTTCCCCGCTGCCGACCATCGTCATCAGATCCACCGAATTTCCCAGCCATTTTAAAGCCAGCGATTCATTATACGCATCCCCGCCCGTATTCATAAAAATCGTATTCGGTTTTCCCGTGATGCCCGCATATTCCACTGGAATCCGGTCAACCTTCACAATCGTTTCTTTCTGCACAATGCCAGCCACCAAAAATTTACCCATAACAGTCCTCCTGTCAATTGTAAGTTCTTTCCACGCTAATTTGCCGGAACGACCGCCGCCGAAGAATCCCCCTTTTGCGCCTGGCCGATCGCCGCTTCTATTAGTTTGGCAAAATTACCTCCGGAATGAGTCGCCCCGGAAAGCGTATCCACTTCCGTATCCTTCTGTCCCTCCATCAGCTGTTCCACATACTCCCTCGTATACTTATTGGGGTAATTTCCTGTCCCCGCCTTCATATCGCGCATATATTCGTTATCCCATGCCTTAATAAAGCCGCTGGGATCCTTGGCATTAAATTCTGCGGAGATAATCTTGTCATTCTTCACATAAATACATACATATTCTTTCCATCCGTGGGAAAAATCCGACATTTCCGCCGTATAATAGCCGTTTTCCATTTTATCCCCCGAACCGCATCCCGCAAATGCCGCCAGAAAACATGCCACAATCAAAAAAACTGCCGCTCTTTTTATTTTCATAATCATTTCCTTTCCGCAATCTGCCCGAATTTTTCTCACACTGTCCTGAGTTTCACCGCTTCCACGACTTCCGCCAGCTCTCCGGCTTCCTGCAGCGATCTGGCAGCAGTCTCATCCGCTTTTTTGGACAGTTCCTGGTTGGCGTTAGCCACTTCCAGCACCTTTTCAATTTCTACTGCAACTTGGTCCAGCGCGTTCTGCTGTTCCTTTGCCACCGCCTCTATCTCATCGGAAATGCCCGTAAATTCCTTCGTCACCTCATGGATCTCCTGGAAAGATCCCGCCGTCGTTTCCGCCGCCTTCATTCCTTTATCAATCGACAGACCCGCCTGCCCGATGATCGCCACCGTCTGCTTCAGCGCTTCCGCCGTCTCGTCCGCCAGCACTCCGATCTGCTGGGCGACAATCCCGAATCCTCTTCCGGATTCCCCGGCTCTGGCCGCCTCGATAGAAGCGTTCAGCGATAACAGGCTCGTCTGGCTCGATATCTCTTCGATCATCTGGCTGATATGGATAATTTCCTGCATGCTGGCATGAATATCATTCATGGCCTCCAGCATAGTATCCATCTGCTCCTTGCCCTGGTCCACCTTTTCCTGCGCTCCTGCCGCAAATCCTTTTACCGTGGATGCGCTCTCATTAATCCTTCCGATCCTGTCCGTCACCGCCTGAATACTGCCCGCCAGGCGGTCCAGCGCCTTCTCCTGCTCCATCGCGCCTCCGTACAGCCGCTCCGCATAATCCGACACCTCCGAAGAATTCCGTCCCACCGCTTTCGAAGATGCATAAATATGATGCATCGTTTCATTCAGGGAATCGGTAATCGTGCAGAGGGCTTCCTTGATCGCTACAAAATCCCCGGTAAAGCCGTCCGGCACTTCCTGGGAGTAATCCCCCTTGGACAGTCTGCCAAGCACTTCTCCCAAGTCTTCTATGTACGCATCCACATTCCTGACCGTTTTCGCCAAAGCCTCCGTCATGACTTGGGCTTCATCCCCCGTCCCGGCAATCATCACTTCCTCTTTCAGGTTTCCTTCCGCCAAAGAAGCCAGCCTGTTCGTTGCCAGGGAAAGGGAATCCGAAATCTTCCTGCTCACCTGGCTGCTGTAAGCCACTGCTCCTGCCATAAGCAAGATACCCAGCATCGCACTTACAATGCCTGTGACAACCACTGCCCCCATAAAATCGCTGTTCGGCGCATCCACCACCAACGTCCAATTCGTCCCGGCCACCGGAGAATAAGCGGCGTAATGATATATGCCATGCATCCGCAGGCCGGCCGCCCCCGTCTGGAAATCCGTCATCGCGTCAAAAACTTTATCGTTTTTCCCCGAGCCGTACAAATCATAAATATTATTCCGGGCCGACATATTCTCCTTTTCCCTATCCGCAATAATATCCCCTTTCTCATTAATGATATACGCCCCTCCGTTTACGCCGATATTGATATTGCCCAATACATCGTTCAACAGGTCATATTTATAACTGCCGATCAAATACGCATAATGTTCCCCGTCTTTTTTCAATGTCGCCGCCACCGCGATCTGCCAGATACCGTCCTCGTACACCGGCTCTCCGATCGCAATATTATTCGTCACCGCGACATTCGCATAATATTCCCTTCCGGCAATGGATTCCGGCGCTTTTCCATCCCCATACATCTTCCGGCCTTCCATATCATACGCCGCCAGCCAGACAAATTCTATGCGGCTCTCCCTCTCCTCCAGAACTTCCAGCTTTGCCGCCTCATCCACCGCCTCGTCCGTCAGAACCTCTTCCAATGCCAGATCCGCCATCCTGTCCGTCAGAAGATGAAGATTAGAGCTGATATTCTGCGAAGATATCTTTGCCACCATCCGCATATTATCCAGCAAAAGAGTCCTTGTCGTCACCAGATTGCTGACGATCATAGCCACGATCAAGAGCGTCCCAAGCAGCACGGACACCGACATCACGCAAAAAATAATCTTCTGTTTGATCCCCTTTTCCTTTTTTCCGTCATTCCTAATTCCCATAAAGCATCTGCGATCCTTTCTGCCAATTATTCATCATTCCATATCCTTACGCACAGACAGTGCTATTATATAACACTTCTCCTGAAATGCCCAGAGGATTTTTATTGTTCGCTCAAAAATCGTTGTTTTCCGACAAACTTATTTTCTAAAATTCATTTTCTTCCTGCGAGCAATCATGTATAATGAATTACGATACATAATCGCAGCTAGAAACGGAGGACAGCCATGAAAGAACAATTATATACCATCCCTCTTAACGATGCCATAAATGCTAACGACGAATGCCCTTTCTGCTTTATTGAAAGAAATGTGGAGCAGGATCTGCTGGATTTTGTTCTTGGTTCCGGCTCTTCCTATATGGAAAGCGATGTCCGCGAAGCTACGGATCAGGCCGGATTCTGCCGGAGCCACTTCAAAAAAATGTTCGACTACGGCAACACCCTCGGAAACGGATGGATCCTGAAAACCCATTTTCTCCATATGAATAAAGAAATGCATGACCAGTTCCGTTCCTTTACCCCCCAGAAAACGCCGCTGATGGGCAAGCTGAAAAAAAATGCAGCCCAGCACAGCTCCATCGGTGCCTGGGCAAAAGAGCAAGAAAAATCCTGTTACATATGCAAACGGTTTGAGGAAACTTATAGCCGCTATCTGGACACTTTTTTCGTGATGTATAAAAAAGACGGGGAATTCCGTGACAAAGTAAAAAGCGGAAAGGGATTCTGCCTCCCCCACTTCGGCAACCTGTGCAACGCGGCGGAAACCAGGTTGAGCGAGAAAGAAAAAGCGGAATTTTACCCTATGCTTTTTACGCTGATGGAAAATAACATGAAACGTCTCTCCGACGACGTAGCCTGGCTGGTGGAAAAATTCGATTACCGCAACCAGGCCGCAGACTGGAAAAACTCCAAAGACGCGGTGCAGCGCGGCATGCAGAAGCTGGCCGGAGGATATCCTGCCGATGATCCCTATAAAATGAATAAATAAAAAAGAAGCAGAAAGGAAAAATTTATGGAAAAGCATATAAAAAGATGCTCGTGGGCAACTACGGATTTATATAAAGATTATCATGACCATGAATGGGGAAAGCCTGTCCATGATGATGATAAGTTATTTGAAATGCTAATACTCGAAGGCATGCAGGCGGGATTGTCATGGCTGACAATCCTGAATAAACGAGAGGCATTCAGAATTGCTTTTGATCACTTTGACTGTCATAAAGTAGCGCTATACGATGAATCCAAAATTGATGAATTGATGAAAAACAAAGGGATTATTCGCAACAAATTGAAAATACAATCAGCAATAACGAATGCACAGCAATTCATAAAAATCCAGGAAAAATATGGCAGCTTTGATTCCTTTATATGGTCTTATGTTGACAATACGCCAATCCTTAATCATTTTCAGAGCGAGAGCGATCTGCCCGCTAAGACCGCGCTCTCGGATCAAATTAGCAAAGACTTGAAAAAGCTTGGCTTTAAATTTGTAGGCAGCACAATTATATATGCCTATATGCAGGCAGTGGGAATTGTCAATGACCATGTAATGGGCTGTCATCTGTACTCCAACGCATAGCATTCCGAAAAGTTACGCTCTCTTAAATTCCCTCCAGAATGCGATCGTTTCCTGAAGGTCTGCTTCGTCCTCAAACAAATCCAGCGCTTTTGCCGCCTCTATCGCAAAGTCCACATAGGCGTTCGCCCTCGCCGTCACTATATTCCCGTCCCTGATACAATCGAAATCCCCGGATTTCGTGGAACGGATATTTTTTAACAAACCGGCCTTATCCAGCACATCTACGCCCGCGCATATGCCGGCAACCAGCGCTCCCATGCCGTTCAATATTCTCAGGCAGTCATAAACAGTCTCCTGGTCAATATTCGCTGTCTCGCCGCCCGGAACAATAAAGCTTCTGACCTCAGACAGGCCTATATCCTGCAACGCGGCATCCGCCTGGATGCAATACCCCTCCATAGCTTTTGCCGTTTTCCCGTCTATAGTACAAAACATCAGGTCGCTGCCCGTGCATTTCAAAAAATAATTCAATATAACAATCTCATAGATGCAGCAATTATCATATAATAAAACGATGTCTTTCATAAACCCAGCCTCCCTCACCGGTAAGTCAGTTTCTTCAGCATGGAAAGATACGCCCCGATCTCCTCGTTCATCATATCCGGATGAAAGGAATTCTCCAGGAAGCGGTCTTCCATCATGCCCCGCAGCATATAGGAAATTACCTTATTCAACTTGTCAATATCCACTTCCGGCCGGAAACGCGCCAGATCCGCATGCTTCATAAAATCCTTCTCCGCTTCCGGAAGGATATTCCTTCTTTCCTCCGTGGCATACAGCGCCTCCTTGACATCCTCGAAGCGGACGCTGTCCAAAAACAGCTGCATATATGGATAATTCCGCAGCACCTGCATTTTGGCGTTTTCTTTCATCCTGACCAGCTCAAAAAAATCCTCCTGGTTCTTAACAGGGCAGCTGGAAAGCTCCAGCATCATAAAACGCGTGCTATAATCATATAAAAAAGAATACAGCCCCAGTTTATTAATAAAATAGTGGAATAACAGCCCCTTGCTGATGCCGGCCTCCGCCACGATTTCATCCGTACTCGCATGGCGGTAGCCGTTTAAGGCAAATATTTTCAGCGAAGCATTTATCATCCTGTCCTGCTTTTCTTTTTTTAGATCAAAAAATTTCTCATTCATGTACTTTCCCCGTTGTCGCCCTCGTGCGGGACAACTCTTATTTTCTGCCCGTATTTTCCATTGACTTTATGAGTCAGATTTTAATATATCATATTTCCACTGCATGTACAATAAAGAATTCGAAAAATAAATGCAGTTTTTTATACATAATCTCTTTTCAATTTGAGAAAATAGTATTAATATATTCCTATAACCGTGAAATTGAAAGGAGTACATGTATGGCTAAAAAATTCGGTAAATTTTTAATGTTTACTGCATTCGCCGGAGCTGCTATCGCAGGCGCTTATTATTATTTGCAAAATAAGAATTCTTCTTATTCCGACGACATGGATGACGATGACGATTACGACAACTTCCATGACGATCCCGAAGAGGATGCCGAAAACGATGAAAATGCCCGCAACTATGTTGCACTCGATCTGGAAAAAGCGGAAAATGCCGCTGCATCTGCTGTTGATGCCGTAAAAGACACGGCCGAGACTGCTGCGGAATCTGCTGCTGACGCTATGAAAGACGCGGCCGAAACTGCAAAAGAAGCTGCAAAAGATGTGGCGAAAACAGCGGAGGCAAAGGTAGAAGAATTCTTCGACGATGATGACGACGATAATTCTGCTGATTCTCTTTAAGATTGAATTAGTTGGAAGAACGGCGTAGCTTCAGGCTATGCCGTTTTTTGCATGGCTGAAAACGGCGCACGATGCCGCCGGCTTCCAGTCCCTTATCACGCCCAGGCATCCCGCAGCCGTTTCATTCCCTCCTCGATTTGTTCCATCCGCAAAGATGCATAGCCAAGCGCCACCGTATCCGCTTTCCATTGAGGGGCCATTTCCCCTACGCAGAATTCAGAAAGGCCGTACACCCTTACCCCTGCCTTTGCCGCCGCCCCTACCAGCTCCTCTTCGTTTCTTCCGCGTCTGTCCTGCAAGAGAATATGCAGGCCCGCATTTTCACCGGAAACCGTAAAACTTTTCTCCATGCCCTTTAAGCCGTTCAAAACCATATCATGTTTTTCCCTATATATCTTCCTCATTCGGTTCAGATGCCGTTCAAAATGGCCTTTTCCAATAAACTCATTCAAAATCCTCTGGTCGATCCTCGATACTGTAGTGGAATAAAACGAACATTTTTCTTCATAAATTTTCAGGAGCGGCAAAGGTAAAACCATATATCCGATACGGATCGCCGGAGCAATGGATTTGGAAAAAGTCCCGATATAAATCACCTTCCCTCCCCGGTCCGAAGCCTGCAGGGAAGGAACCGGCTTTCCTTTAAACCGGAACTCACTGTCATAGTCGTCCTCAATCAGATAACGCCCTTCTTTTTCCCCCGCCCATTTCAACAGTTCCATCCTGCGGCCGATCGGCATAACAATCCCCGTCGGATACTGGTGGGAAGGCATCACATAAGCCACATCCGCCTCGCTCGCCCGCAACCCCTTCGCGCTCATTCCGCTGGCATCCATCGTGATCGGGCTGATCCGGTAGGCAAAAGAATCAAAAATCCGATAGGCCCTGCGGTATGTCGGATTCTCCATGGCAATCTTCACATGCCTCCCCAGAATCTTTTCCAGCAGCATCAGCAAATAGTCGTTTCCTGCCCCTATGATAATCTGTTCCGGCCTGCAGTTGACCCCCCGGGATGTATGGAGATAATGGGCGATCGTCTCCCGCAAAATAAAATCCCCTTTCGGCGAACCCGGAAGAAACATCTCGCTGTTGGCATCCACCAAGATGCCCTTCGTTATCTTTTTCCATGTGGCATAGGGGAATGCAGACATGTCTATCGTATTCGGGGAAAAATCATATTCATATGTCTGGCCGGAGCCATACATGCCATAAGTCCCATGCCCTTCTTTTCTTTCCTTTTCCTCGTTTTTCCAACCTTTCCAGCCATCCTCCGGCATTTCTTCCCCCATATCCAGAAGCCCCTCCCCCGGGCAGACAAAATACCCCCTATAAGGCTTCGCCTCAATATATCCCTCGGACAAAAGCTGGTCATAGGCCAGCTCTACCGTGCTTCTTGATACCTGGAGAAATTCTGCCAGAGAACGAGTAGAGGGAAGCTTCTCCCCTTGGAGCAGCTTCCCTTTTCTTATTTCCCTTCTGATATGCAGATAAATCTGTTCATATAAATGTTTCCCGTTGTCCTGTCGCAGTTCAATCGTCAAATCATTCATCCTTACACTCCTGCATGCCGCCAATATTCACAACGATACATCTATCGGGCCGTCCTCAGCTCCCAGATGCATTTTTCATTTTAATCTGCTTCATGACCTGTTCCTTGAACGCGCGGGCCCTGTCTTTCATCCTCGTATTCGCGCTCGTAGAAACAAGCACGCCGCTGATCAGCTTCATAGCCACATCGTACTGCTCAAACTTGGCCGCCGTAACAGCAATCAGATAATCCACGGTCGATTCATCCATGCCGCACATAGGAAATGTTTCCGACTGCCTCGCCGCAAGAAAACCGTCCAAAGAATTCTTTAAAAATTCCCTCTCTTCTTCATCAATCTTTTTCTTCTTTTCCTCGTATCCCTTCTCATCTTTATTCAGGCTCTCCCCCTGCCCCCGCAGAAGCCATGCCGTCTTCATGCAGATATACGCCTTTTCGCTGGATTTGGCCATTTTCACGATCGCGTTGACAAGCGCCAGCTTATAACGTTCCAGCGCCTCTTCATAGGTATAAGTTTCTTTCGGCTCGTCTTCCCTGGACCTGAAGTTCATGGAAATTTTTTCCTGAATCAGCTTTCTCTGCGGCGAAGTCAAAAATTTAAAATAACGGCTCAGCGCCGCATAACCGCAGCAAGGACACATAACAACATCATATTTCAGCATATCCACATGCTCATACTTGGGCCGCAGATCCATATCGCTGCCGATCAGCCTGGCTTTTCCTACCTTCACCGTCCTCGCCTTGAACTCCTTGTCGCAGACAGGACAAGTATAGGTCTTGTCAAACAAAAGATCCTGTTCATGAACCACAGGCGGAGCCTTCTTTTCCTCTACCTTCTTCTCTTCCTTTTTTGGCTTACTGTATAAGTCCATGCCTTCCAATGCGCCCAGCCCAAACCTGCTTAATCCGGATAACAATCCTCCCATATCGCGAACCTCCAATATCTTATCTTCTTTTTTGTTGCTTAATTTTTGGGCAGTACATAGGAACTTTTCAATGATACAATCCTGTTAAATACAAGCGCATCCTCTTTCGAATCCTTGCAGTCCACACAAAAATACCCCTGGCGTACAAACTGGAAACTGTCAAACGCTTTTGCATCCGCCAGTGCCGGTTCCAAATAACACTCTTTCAGAACCGTCAATGAATTCGGGTTTAAGTTCAAAGATCCGTCTTCATTATATACGCCTTTTTCTTCATCAATAATATTCTCATACAACCTGACTTCCGCCTTTACTGCCTGTGCGGCAGGAACCCAATGAATCGTCCCTTTTACCTTCCTGCCCGTAAATCCCGTGCCGCATTTCGTCTCCGGGTCATATGTGCAGTGTACTTCCACGACATTTCCTTCCTCATCCTTCACGCAGCCGGTGCATGTGACAAAATAAGCATTCATCAGGCGCACTTCATTGCCCGGATACAAACGGAAATATTTTTTCGGAGGTTCCTCCATAAAGTCTTCCCTGTCAATATATAATTCCCTTCCAAACGGCACTTCCCGCGTCCCCATGGCTTCGTTTTCCATATTATTGGCCACCGTCAGCATTTCCGTCTGCCCCACCGGGTAATTATCAATAATCAGTTTCACCGGGTCGAGCGCCGCCATCATCCGGGGCTTTTTCAGTTTCAGGTCTTCCCGGATGCAATATTCCAGCATCGCATAATCCGCCGATGAATTACTCTTGGATACGCCGCACAAATCCACAAACATTTTAATGGATTCCGGCGTAAACCCTCTTCTTCTGAGAGCCGCTACGGATACCAGCCTGGGATCATCCCAGCCGTCCACGATGCCCTCTTCCACCAGTTTTTTAATATATCTTTTTCCTGTCACCACATTCGTCAGGTACATCTTCGCAAATTCAATCTGCCTCGGAGGATGAGGATATTCCAGCTCCCTTACCACCCAGTCATAAAGCGGCCTGTGGTCTTCGAACTCCAGCGTGCAGATCGAATGGGTGATCCCTTCTATGGCATCCTCGATCGGATGGGCAAAATCATACATCGGATAAATGCACCATTTATCCCCAGTATTGTGGTGCGTCATATGAGCCACCCGGTAAAGGATCGGGTCGCGCATGTTGATGTTGGGCGACTTCATATCGATTTTAGCCCGCAACACCTTTTCCCCGTCCTTATACACCCCGTTCTTCATCTCTTCAAATAATTTCAAGTTTTCTTCAACGCTTCTGTCCCTGTTCGGGTCTTCCCTGCCGGGTTCCGTCAAAGTCCCTCTGTATTCCCTCATCTGTTCCGCCGTCAGGTCCGACACATATGCCTTTCCTTTTTTGATCAGCTTTACAGCGCCCTCGTACATCTGTTCAAAATAATCGGAAGCAAAAAATAATCGGTCTTCCCAGTCTGCTCCCAGCCAGGCGATATCCTCTTTGATGGATTCCACGAATTCCGTTTTTTCCTTCGTCGGATTCGTATCATCAAAACGCATATTAAACTGTCCGTGGTACTGCTGCGCCAGCCCATAATTCAGCAATATGCTTTTTGCATGGCCGATATGCAGATATCCGTTCGGCTCCGGCGGAAATCTGGTATGCACCCTGTCATATACTCCCTCTGCCAGGTCCTTATCGATCATCTGCTCTATAAAATTTCTGGATACAGTTTCTTTTTCCCCTTCCTGCCGTATATTCTCCGTTTTAACATTTTCACCCATAGCTTTCTCCCGCCGCGTCTTTCCGCCTCCGGCGCGGGATTACCTCCTCATATCAACAATTATAAAAATGAATGTTCAACCAATAATAACTATACTATCATAAAAATACCAATTAATAAAGGTTTAATTTAAAAAAAGACAGCCGCCCGATATTTTCCGGCGGCCGTCACACATCATTTTGTTGTATCCGATTTTCCAATAGTTTGCTGAAATGGCTGTAGCAGCGTAAAAACTCGGGCAGGGCCCGCATCTCCACGTCCGAAAAAGACTCTATCAATCCTGCCACCTCGTTCATATAGATCACCCTGGCTTTTACCAGGCTGTCACAAAGCAGCTCATCCACCGAACAATTCAAAATATTCGCTATATCGACAATCCTTTCCAGGCTCACTTTTGTTTTGGCATTTTCTATATTGCTTATATGCTGAGTCGATATGTCCGCTGCCGATGCCAATTCTGCCTGTGACATTCTCGCCTTTTCCCTCCGCGCCCTGATTCTTTCCCCCAATTTCACATAATCAACCGGCATTGCTATCACCATTATCCTTTGTAACGCAGTTTTCCTTGCCAATATTTACCAATATTGCTTTTATTTTATAAAATTTGGTACAAAAATGGAATCAACCGAAGGAATACTCTATCCCTTCGGTTGATTCCGATATTTTTTCTTCTGCCCGCAGTCAATGCCCTTTTATTCATCCACGCTGTAATTCGGCGCTTCTTTCGTAATATGGATATCGTGGGGATGGCTTTCCTTCAAGGATGCGGCGGAAATCTTCATGAATCTGCCGTTCTGCTTCAATTCCTCGATGGTCCTGGTGCCGCAGTAGCCCATGCCGGAACGAAGGCCTCCCATAAGCTGGAATACCGTATCTTCCACCGATCCTTTATAAGCGACACGTCCTTCCACGCCTTCCGGAACAAGCTTCTTCGCATCGGACTGGAAATAACGGTCCTTGCTTCCGTTTTCCATCGCCGCTATGGAACCCATGCCCCGGTACACCTTGTATTTTCTTCCCTGGTACAGTTCAAATGTTCCCGGGCTTTCATCACAGCCTGCAAACATGCTTCCCATCATACATACGTTTCCGCCTGCGGCGATCGCTTTTGTCATGTCGCCGGAATACTTAATGCCGCCGTCCGCAATAATCGGAATGCCGTATTCCTTTGCCGCCGCATAAGAATCCATAATCGCCGTGATCTGCGGCACGCCGATGCCGGCCACCACGCGGGTCGTGCAAATCGACCCGGGTCCGATCCCCACTTTCACGGCATCCGCTCCCGCCTCGATCAAAGCCTTCGTTCCTTCCCCTGTCGCCACGTTGCCGGCGATCACCTGCACGTCCGGATATTTTTCCTTAATCATGCGCACGCACCGAAGCACGTTCTCGGAATGTCCGTGGGCGGAATCCAGCACGATCACATCCACTTTTGCATCCACCAGGGTACCCACGCGGTCAAGCACATTCGCTGTAATGCCTACGCCCGCGCCGCAGAGCAGCCGTCCCTGCTCATCTTTGGCGGAAAGAGGATATTTAATCGTTTTTTCTATATCTTTTATCGTAATCAGCCCTGCCAGATTATAGTTCTCGTCCACGATTGGCAGCTTTTCTTTTCTTGCCTTTGCCAGGATCTGTTTCGCTTCCTCCAGCGTGATTCCTTCCCGCGCCGTAATCAGGCCTTCCGAAGTCATCGATTCCTTTATTTTTTTTGTAAAATCCGTCTCGAATTTCAGGTCCCGGTTCGTAATGATGCCCACCAGCCTGCGACCTTCGGTAATCGGCACGCCCGAGATGCGGAATTTCGCCATCAGAGCATCCGCATCCTTTAAAGTATGTTCCGGAGTCAGGGAAAAAGGATCCGTAATTACGCCGTTCTCCGAACGTTTTACCTTGTCCACCTCTTCCGCCTGCGCTTCAATCGACATATTCTTATGGATGATACCGATTCCTCCCTGCCGCGCCATGGCGATCGCCATCCTGTGTTCGGTCACAGTATCCATTCCCGCGCTCATCATAGGAATGTTCAATTTAATTTTTTTTGTCAGCCACGTCGTCAAATCCACCTGATTCGGAATCACTTGGGAATAGCTCGGCACTAACAGCACGTCGTCAAAAGTAATTCCTTCGCCAATGATCTGCCCCATCTTCTTATCCTCCTGTCGTCCTTTCCTTTGATACGATAAACAAATAGTGATGTAAGTTTGAAAAAGTTTATCAAACTTACATCACTATGTCAATCCGTAAATACTTTTCTCGGCGCAATATTTTTAATCGCCTTTACCATGTCCATGCTCGGTTCCAGAATAACCCTGATTCCCCCGTCATAATACATGGCATACCTCATATCCGGCTGGTTTTCCACGCCGGAACTATAGTCTACCGTTTTTACCGTCCTGTTCTTATATTCATCCAAATGCCACGACTTGATCGGAGCAAGAATTTCCATGCTCTCGATCTCGTATTTTGTCACTCTTTTTCTCTTTGTCTTCGCCATCACCTTATCGATGGTAATTTCTTTGTCCAGATAAAGGTATTCATATTCCAGATCGGTATTCATTAAAATAAAGTAAGATGCCGCCGCCATGATAAGACCCACAATCATTGCCGGCCATAGAATAAAGCCCGCCAATATGAATACAACCGCCATCGACAGCGTCAGCATTCTGAGAAATACCATCCCTGTGCTTGTTTTTTTCTTTACCAGGCATTCCACGTATGTTTCGCTCATCATATCTATCCAATCCTCCATGCCGCAGCGCCCCCGCCGGATGCGCGCGTCCTTTTTGTCGTTTCTTTTTGTACTTATTATATTTATGCCCGAAGCATATAGATATCATAGTATATATTTCTTAAACTTTCAAGGGGTAATGGAAGGGAAATCCATTTTGGACGGCTGGCCGGGAAAGGGACTGGGCATGGCGGGGCCAGAAACGCCAGCCCCCTGCCCTGCATATGGCATCCCGGATCCCGCCCTGCCCCTCTCCCTTCCCGGCCAGCCGTCCAAAATGGATTTCCCATAATTTTCCTACGCATCAGCTATCGTTCCATTTTTATGACGAATTCCTCCGTCCCTTCTTCCAGCCTCCGTTCTTCCGTCATAGAGAAGCCATGGGCGCGGTAAAAGCGGATGGCCGCATCGTTTTTTTCCAATACCATAAGGTTTCTGGCATGGAGGCTTTCGATCGCAAAGTCGATCAGCCTGCCCCCGATTCCCTTGTTCTGGAAAAAAGAGTCCACATATAGTTCATGGATCCAGCCGTCTTCCACATGCAGCATCCCCTTTACAAATTCATCGTCATATACCCAGATGCTTTCCAGCTTCTCCTTCCTTTCGATATATTCCTGCGCCAAGGGAAACACCTGGATCTCGCCGAATGATACTTTATCATTATGGAAAATAGACCGATAGTTCATCCTCTTTGTAAAAACCAAAATCTCTGCCAGCCTGGATGCATCCCTTACTGCGGCCTTTCTTATGCAGTTCCTATCATCCAATACTGTTTTGCCAGGCATCACCAATCTAGGTTCTGCACAGTGTTCCCCAATTACTTTCTCCATCCAAATCATATGATACCAGCGGCCAAATTTATAGCCGCACTTGTGAAATTCTCCTACCTGTCTGAAGCCAAGATGCGCATGGAAGTCCGCGCTGTTTTTATTCAGATATTCGTCTTCATGCTCGGGATAGCCAATACAAGCATACAAATTCAAAATCCCCATTTCCCGCAATTTATCCTCAAGCGCCTCATATATCTTTCGCCCTAACCCGCATTTCTGCGAAGTGTGGTCAAGATATATCGTCATTTCGCACGACCAATCATAGGCCGCCCGCCCTATAAAGGGGCCGGCATAAGCATAACCTTGAATTACTCCGTCTTTCTCAATAACGAGATAGGGATAACGCGTTAATGTGTTTTCAATACGCTTTTGAAATTCATCCAGCGTCGGGACTTCATACTCAAAGGTAATTGCCGTATTCTTCACATAATATGCATAGATTTCTAACATGCGTTCTGCATCTTTCACATCTGCATCCCGGATTGTCACGGTTTCCATAAGTTTGTTCCCCCTTCATAAATTTTATGATTTTCCTTTTTCCCTCTATGATTGGCGGTATTATTTCCATTTCATATATAAAAGCGGATATGGATTGCCTTGCTCGTCATGGTCTGTTCGTTTATAAACTTGAAAACCTATATGCTCATAAAAGCCTTTTGCAAGCGGGTTCTGCTCGTTGACAGCCAATTCGTTGACTGAGTAGTTTTCCATCCCATACTGGATGAGCTTTCTTCCCAGCCCCTTTCCCCGTTCTTCAGGCGAAATAAAAAGCATTTCCAGTTTTTGTTCCTCAATCCCCATAAACGCAACAGGGCAGCCGTCTTCCCTTTCAGCAATAATCAAATGCGCGATCCCAGTCAGCGATTGCGGAATATACTTTTTGATTTCTTCTATTCCATTTTCTGACAAAAACAAGTGCGTTGCCTTTACGGATTTTTCCCATACAACGATGAGCTGTTCCAACAGTGACGGCGTTTTTTCCACAACTTCTAAAATTTTCATTTGCTCCTCCTTGCACTTCAGCGTCATTTTCACCCCTTTATCTTACCATTTGTCATTCCCTCTATTCAATGCTATAATATTTTATAATAAACTTTACAGACGCACAATACGTATGGAACATATGGAAAAAATGGAGGAAGAATGGCGCTTGAGAATAAACTAGGTATTCCTAACTCAGCAGAACTCGCAAGAGAAGAAGAACGAATCAGCAAGAAAAAAGCTCTCGAGCTATTCGAAAGCGGATATTTAGACACGCTGGAAGCAGGAGCCTATCGGACACTTGCCCGGATCCACAAATATCTTTTTGGAGAAATCTATGCTTTTGCGGGAAAATTACGGGAGGTGAATCTTGCTAAAGGTAATTTTCGCTTTGTTCCTGTTATATATCTTTCAACATCTTTAGAGAATATCGAAAAAATGCCCCAGGCCACCTTTGATGAGATTATAGAAAAGTATGTAGAGATGAATGTGGCCCATCCTTTCTGGGAAGGCAACGGGCGCAGCGCGCGAATCTGGCTGGACCATATGCTGAAAAAAGAATTAGGTGTCGTCATAGACTGGCAGCATGTGGATAAGAATGATTACCTGATGGCAATGGAACGCAGCCCCGTAAAAGATATTGAAATAAAACATTTGTTAAAACAAGCGCTGACCGACCAAACCAGCAGCAGGAATGTTTATATGAAGGGCATATATTACAGTTATTATTACGAAGGGTACAGCGTATACCGAATGGAGGATATCTATCATGGCAATGAGGGATGAAGTCAAAGAACAGCAGCAAAAGCTAAAAGGAAAAAGTTTTCGGGAAAAACTGGAATATTTCTGGGATTATTATAAAATACACACGATCGTTGTCCTGTTTGCCGTCTTTGCTGTCGGCATATTCATCCGTGATATGGTGGCGCACAAGGACGATGCTTTTTCTGCCGTCGTCCTCAATTCCTATGGTTATGAAAGGCAGGCAGAGTTCCAGGAAGATTTTGCGGCTTATGCGGGCATCGATACGCAAACCTATCAATGCCAGATCGACGCTTCCTCCACCCTTTCCCTTGATGCCATGACGCAGATCGACCTGGCATTCACCCAGCGGCTTGCCGGAATGGTACAGACCAACGCTTTGGATGCCTTTGTCAGCGATGCGGAAATCTTCGGGCATTATGCGGCAGATATGATGTTCCAGGATCTGCGTGTGGAATTGGACGCAGAGGAATATGAAAAGTATGAACCTTATTTTTACTATATAGATGCCGCCCTTATCGAAGAGCAGGCCAAGGCGCAAGAAGAACCTTATATGGATTCCCCCATGGAAACCGCCGAAGACCCTGCCGACCCCTCCGCCATGGAAGAGCCGGTGCCGGTAGGCATCTATCTGCCGGACTCTTCGAAGCTGGCACAGTGGAACTGCTATGCCAATATTGATGAAAGTCCTGTCTTCGGCTTTGTATTCAGCGGGCAGCACTTGGATATTGCCCATTTATTTCTTGCTTATCTTACGGAGTAAAAAAGTATTTTCACTTCCTTCTCAAACCGGACTCTTTGAGGATCAATTTGGATTCTATCCGATCGTCCTCTAGCACGGCCATTTTCTTTGATTTTTGGTGGATTTGTCTAAAGAGCAACTTTGTTTCTTTGCTCATTCAAATATTCCGCATACTCTAATTGAAGATTCACTGCTCTTTTGATCTGCGACTTAACAGTTGCTGAAAGCGCTTGGTATTCTATTTGCTGCTGTAACAAGAACACATAATAAGAATCCAGTCTTTTCGCACAATGGAGAATCCGTTCACTGCGTCTGCATCTTGACACAACATCCTTTGCGGCTCTATTCGAATATGATTTTTCAACAACCAACCAATTTTCAAACCCTTCCATAATCCATATGTAATCCTGTCCTATATTTTCAGAAGCTGGTATAGAATCCATATACTGGACAAGGGCTGCTGCAACGAATTCTGCCAGCTTAACCGGAACTGCATTTCCAATCATCTGTTCGGTATCTGTTTTATTTCCAATCCATATAAAGTCTTTCGGAAATGTTTGTACTAAAGCTCTTTCTGCAGTCGTTAAAGCTCTTACGAAAGGACTAAGTTCGCACGCATCATTAGGATGTCCAGGATAACCTTTGGGTACAGGTCGATTAACCCCTCTCATAGTAGGCGCTGGCTCATCAATTGAAAAAATAGCCCTTCGACTATAATTCCTCGGGTGCCTATAGTAATATTCAAATCCCAATTCATCCCCATAATAATCCCGAAGCGTAGTAGATTTTTTGCTTACTTTTTCACTGATAATATCACAAACCGCATTATCTTCGCCATTAAGAATACCAATGCAGAAAAACCGTTTTCTCTTTTGGGGTACGCCGCATTTACTGGCATCAAGAATCATTTCTGTAAGTCCATATCCATTCGCCTTATACAGTTCCCTTGCCACAGCAAAAGCGTTGCTTTTTGCCGCACGGTCAACATTTTCCATAACAAAATATAAAGGTTTTACGGAACACACAATTTCTGCAAATGATTCCGTCAGTCCAGCACGCTCAGACTCCACTCTCTTCCCTGCAAACGAAAAGTCCTGACAGGGAGGCCCCCCAATGATGAGATCCGGTGCATAATCTTTTATTAATTTAATTGCTGTTTCTGTATCAGATAAGTCTACCCTGTGTATAGGATGATTAAAGTTTTTTTCATAACAGTTCGCCGCAACATCCCAAAATTCAAAGGCTGCTTCTATATGAATTCCTGCGTTCTGGAATCCCAATGACAGCCCTCCGCATCCTGCAAACAAGTCAACTGCCCTAAGCATATCTTTACCCCCTGTTCAATCTGAAACTTTTTTGTTATAATTTTTATTTATAAAAGCAAACCTTTAGCTTCCAAATAATAAGAGTATTATACTTGAACAGATAAAAGGCGTCAAGTATTTGACGTCATTTCTTAAAAGGAGATGGTGATTATGTCAAGCGGCTTATTTGGTATCAAACATTCTAATCGTTCCGCAGATGATCATTGGGGTAAAAACTGTTTCAATTCCAGTTTTCCGGCAGCCGCCGCAAATTACATGATGGCCAATGATATTCCGGCAATTTATATCCATTTAGATATTGCAAATGGCATACCAAAAGTAATTGCTTCTGAAATACCTATTAAAAAAGTCTTTAACTGTAAAGATAAGCAGGCGGATGAACTCTATTTCTCATTTGAAAGTATATATGAACCATATCAAGCGTACTCTTTTGATGCTATAGATGGAATAGATTTAGTCATCAAGGATTTACATGGTAATTTTCTTTCGCCATTGGAAGTCAAACTGACCGTTCTTCCAGATAATACTACATATAAAAGAGCCGAAGAAAACTGGGGGGCTGAAATGGTCGTACGCTCCGCAACCACTTCTTATTGCGCATTGGGAATGTTTGATGCCGTTAAGGATAACACCCAAGAGGTCCGTGATGTTTTTGAATCAGCATGTTCTGCAATTCAAGGGTGGGATAACGATTTTGAAATGACTCATAAAATACCAGCACTAAGCAGCAGCATTAATGAATTCCAGAAAAAATATTATACCAAACAAAAACCTTTGCTTATGCAGACATTATGGAAAACGCAAGGAAAATCCCCTTTATTAGCCGAACAGGCATTTGACATTGTTATTTGGAGCGATTATGCCTTTTCAAGATTATTCATTGACGGATCATATGAAACCGCAAATACAATGAGCCGGCCAATGAGAGCTACCGCCAGGCTTGCGCGGTGCCTTTGGGAATTAAGCAAGTCAGGGAAAATCCGTGTTGCGGACATTTACCGCCAAATGGCCTTTGGCAATCAAACAGACAAGGAATTCTCTATCCCTGGAAATAAATGGAGGACATATGTAGAAACACCACGCACAGTCAAACCCATTCTTCACAAAACAGCCGTTCATTCCATCATAGAAAACGGCTATATTGAAAAACTTAGTCCCGAAAGACGTTTTGATCAAACTCTTTATTTTACTGTCCGTAACCAAAGCTAGCTGTATAGCAAAGGCTGAAGCACTCTGTCCATGCCCCAGCCCGTATCGATCATGAAAAATACATAATCCGGCTTCCTTTCATTTGGACTGCAGCCCTTTCACAGCTGCAGTTCCACAAATATCTTATAAATCGCCCGGATCGCGTTTTCAAAATCATCGTCGGAAACGCCGATAATAATATTCAGCTCGCTGGAACCCTGGTCGATCATCCTGACGTTTACATTGGCATGGGCCAGCGCCGAGAAGATTCTCCCTGCCGTTCCCCTCGTGGACTTCATGCCGCGCCCCACCACCGCGATCAATGCCAGGTCCGATTCGATATCTATCGTATCCGGGTCGGCCAGCCGGTGGATCGCGGACACGACTTTCTGTTCTTTATCGATAAATTCATCCTGATGGACGAAGACTGTCATCGTATCGATGCCGGAAGGAACATGTTCAAAGGAAATCCCATAGTCTTCAAATGCCTGGAGGACCTTTCTCCCGAATCCGATTTCCGAATTCATCATATCTTTTTCAATATTAACGGAGCAAAAACCCTTCTTCCCTGCAATGCCCGTAATCACATACTTGGATTTCTGGCAAGTGCTTTCCACGATCCATGTGCCTCTCGCCTCCGGACAGTTCGTATTGCGGATGTTGATCGGGATGCCCTCCCTCCTTACAGGGAAAATCGCGTCTTCGTGAAGCACCGCCGCCCCCATATAGGCCAGCTCCCGCAGCTCCCGGTAGGTGATGGTATCGATTCCCGGCGGATTGTCTATAATTCTCGGGTCAGCCAGCAGGAATCCTGACACATCGGTCCAGTTTTCATATACATCCGCTTTTACCGCCCGCGATACGATGGAACCCGTGATATCGGAACCTCCCCTGGAGAATGTCTTGACCCGGCCGTCCTCATATGCCCCATAAAACCCGGGTACTACCGCCCGCTCCACGCCATCCAGGCGTTTCGCCAGCACACGGTTTGTTTTTTCCGAATCGAATTCCCCCTGTTCATTAAAAAAGATCACCGTCGCTGCATCCACAAATTCATAGCCAAGATACGCCGCCATAATAATTCCGTTCAGGTATTCCCCCCGGGATGCCGCATAGTCCTCCCCAACTTTTTCCCTGAAATTTTTCTCAATCGTCTGGAACTCGCCGTCCAATGATAAATCCAGATGCAGGCCATCTATAATTTCTTTATAACGCGCTTCGATCTCCTGCAATCCAGCCTTGAAATCCTCGTCCGCTTCCGCTTTCGCATAACAGGCATAAAGCATATCCGTCACCTTCGCATCCTTATCGAAACGTTTGCCGGGCGCGGAGGGTACGACATACCGCCTTTCCTCATCGTTGCGGATAATATCCCCGGCCTTCATGAACTGCTCCGCGCTGGCCAGGGAGCTTCCCCCGAATTTGACTACTTTTTTCATAATATTTTCTCCGTTCTGCCTTTTCTAATTTTATATGATCAAGACTCCAAAAAGTGTCCGATCAACCGATATCCCTGCTCCTCATAATTCCCGCTTTTTTTTCCTGCCTCTTCGTTATAATCCCAGTCCCTTTCAAGAGGCATGGTGCTGTCATACAGCATGTAAGGCACGCTGTCCGCCGTATGGGTGCGCACCCGTATGGGTGTCGGATGGTCCGGCAATACCATCAAGCGGTAGTCCGCATGGCTGTTATCCAGACATTCCGTCAATGGTTTCAACACCCTTTCATCCAGATATTCGATAGCCTGTAGTTTTCTTTCCACGCTTCCCTGATGCCCCATTTCATCGGGGGCTTCCACATGGATATAAGCAAAATCATAGCCGTCTTCCAGCAAAGCTTTCAAAGCGGCTTGTACCTTGCCTTCATAGTTGGTATGTAAACCGCCATTCGCCCCCTCTACCTGGCTGACGCCCATACCGGCCCCTGCGGCGATCCCTTTCAGCAAGTCCACCGCCGAAACCATCATTCCCTTTTTCCCCGTTTTTTCCTCAAATGAATCCAGCTTCGGCTTCGTTCCCGCCCCCCAGAACCAGCAGCAGTTGGCGGGATTTAATCCCTTCTTTTTCCTCTCCTGGTTGATCGGGTGGCTTGCCAATATATCATAGCTGCGCTTCATCATTGCCCGCAGCGTTTCATCTTCTGGCAGATACTGCCCGATCGTCTGTCCCAGCACATCGTGGGGAGGCGTCAGTTCCACCACTTCTCCCATGTCCCAGATCAGACAATGGCGGTAGCTCGTTCCCACATAAAAACGGTATGTATCCGTTTCCAGTTCCTTCCTCACTGCCTCCAGCAAGACGGCGCAGTCCTCCGTGCTGATTTCGCCGGAACTGTGGTCGATGATCTTTTTTTCTTCAAAAGCTTCCTCTTCCTCCGAAATAGTGACGATATTGCAGCGCAGCGCAACATCCGTTTCCTTCATCGCCACCCCGATGCTGAGCGCTTCCAGCGGAGAGCGCCCCGAATAATAGACCGCCGGATCATAGCCGAGTACCGCCAAGTTCGCCGTATCGGAACCGGGCTTCATCCCTTCCGGTATCGTATGCACCATCCCGATCTGCGACATCTTGCTCAGCCTGTCCATCGTAGGAGTCTTTGCAAAAGCAAGGGGTGTCTTCCCTCCCAGGCTCTCGATCGGCTCATCCGCCATCCCATCCCCAAGCACAATAATATATTTCATTCCCATATCTCTCCTCCACCGCATGAGAAGAACGCCGCGTTTTGGCATTCTTCCGTGTGAAGAGCGGTTCGTTACGAACCCTAGAAGTTCTTGGCGAAGCACCCACTGGTGCAAGCCTTAGAACTTCTCTTCACACTAGCCTTCCAGTCTTATTCTATTCAAAACACAGCCCAGTTTTTCCGCTTTTTCATTAAATTCTTTTTCGCTCATCTCTTCCGTAATAAATGCATACTCGTCTTTCACGTCCGCCACCACTACCCGGATCAGGCCGAAAATATCCACCGCTTCTTTTTCCAGCCCTGCCTTCGTACGGACAAAAAAGCGATGCCTGATATTGTCCACATTCGTCTGTTTGACATCCTCGTCATCCCAGAAACACATAATCGTCTTGCCGATATGCCTTGCACAGTCCACCACGTCCGACACGACGGCGCTCGCCGTCGGGAGCTTGCCCGCGCCCCGGCCGTAATACATGGAATCCCCCAGCATATTGCCATGGACAAATACCGCGTTAAACACGCCGGTCACGCTGTACAAGGGATGGCTCATCGGAATCATAAACGGGGCGACCATGGCATAAAAACTGCCGTCCTCGCATTCCCGGCTCATAGCCAGCAATTTAATGGAGCGGTCCAGCGCCCGCGCATATACGAAATCTTCCGCCGTAATCTTCGTAATTCCTTCCGTATAAATATCCTCATATTTCACATTTTTTCCCGTCATCAATGAAGAAAGGATCGCAATCTTGCGGCAGGCATCGTAACCTTCCACATCCGCTTCCGGATTTCTCTCCGCATAACCTTTTTCCTGAGCTTCCTTTAATACCTCTTCAAAGCCTGCTCCTTCTGCCGCCATTTTAGACAGAATATAATTCGTCGTACCGTTTAAAATTCCTGTAATCCCGTCAATCTTTTCCGCCGTCAGGGAATAATTGATCGGCCGGATAATCGGAATCCCGCCGCCCACGCTGGCCTCGAACAAATAATTGCATTTATGTTCCTTCGCCAGGCGGATCAGCTCCGGCCCATGGTTGGCCACCAGCTCTTTATTCGAAGTGCAGACGCTCTTCCCCTGCAGGATCGCCCTCTTGGAAAACTCATAGGCCGGGTGAATCCCCCCCATCGTTTCGCAGATCACCTGAATCTCCGGGTCATTCATAATCACTTCCACGTCATGCACGACCTTGTCTTCATACGGGTCGCCAGGAAAATCCCGCAAATCAAGGATATATTTAATGTTCAGGTTTTCCCCCGATTTTTTATTGATCTCTTCCTTATTCTTTTCAATAACCTCTACTACTCCGCTTCCTACCGTTCCATATCCTAATACCGCTACATTTATCATTTTTTCTTCCTTCCTCCTTGTTAAGTTTTGGACAAAACTTTCACATCATGCACGCCTTCCTGCCGCTCCAGCACTTCCAGCATCCGCGACATATCCCCCGTTGCCGGAAGAACCTGGACGCTGATGCTGAGCGACGCGATCCCGTTGATCGGGATGCTCTGATGGATCGTCAAAATATTGGCTCTGAAGTCCGCGATCACTTTTAATACATCCGACAGAAGCCCCGGCTCATCATTGATCTGCAGCGTCAGCGTAATCGTCGTTCCCTGGGAACTGTCATGGAACGGGAAAATATCGTCCTTATATTTATAAAAAGAACTGCGGCTTACCCCCAGCCGCTCCGTCGCCTCATGAACGCTCGCCGCCCTGCCCGTCTCCAAAAGCCTTTTGGCTTCCACCACCTTTAAAAGTACCTCCGGCACCGCTTTTTTCTTTACAACAAAATAACCGCTCGTGGTATCCATATCATACACCTGTGCTTCCTTATATAGCGCCAAAAAAGATGTACGGGAATGTATCTCCTTAACGTACATCTGTATGTCACCGAAAGATATTCTATCATATTGGCCGGCATATGGCAACTAAAAAATACCATGGAAACCAATTTGGGCATAGGGCATATGAATAAGATACCATTTCCATTTTGTTATATTTTTGCCCCAAAACGGATATGCTTATTAAAACAAAAATTTGATTTTACTATTTATATTGTATATGATACAATAATATAAATGGTGGCACAAAACAAAAAATTGACTTTGGAGGGTTCCATGATACTTAATTATAAATTCCAGAACTTTATGTCCTTTCGAGAAAATGTAGAATTTTCCATGTTGGCACCAAAGACAAAAGTAAAAAACAGATTTCCAAACAATTATATTTCTTCGGATATCGGAATTGATGTGTTGAAAACTGCTGTAATAATTGGTGAAAACGCAGGAGGAAAATCTAACTTTGTCAGAAGTTTGTCCTATCTGCAATCTTTCTTTTTAGAGACTGAAGCGGTAAAAGCATATAGGAATATTGTAAATGCGAATAACAATCATGATTTTTGCCCTAAGAAGAATACGACCTTACAATCTTTCAATATCGAGATATTCCTAGAAAGGGATACCTTATATCTCTATCAATTGGAAATAGATTTTGTAGGGATTGTAAAAGAAGCCTTTTATTTTAAGAATCAAGCAAAAAATAAATATAAAAAAATTTTTTCGATGGAAAGAAAAGACTACACGATCGAATGCGAAAATGAAAACCAATGCACAAGTAGCAATAAGTGCCATACCCAGGCAACAATCTCATATCTTTTGAACGGGCCGGAATCTGAAAATAAAATAGGCGAGTCGCTGGAAAAAGCCGCCAATAAAGAAAAATCACTCGGATTAACTATCACTAAGTTTGCAATGTTAGGCAATGAACATGCCATCGCTTTCACAAACTGGATAAAAAATGATTTATGCCCCGAAACGAATATGATAAATTACGACATTTATAAATCTATGAAAGGCGAAGAAGAGGATTTTCGTATCTTACATGATGAAAGATATTTAGATATTTTTAGAATGATCGATCATAGCATTATAGATTTCAAAGTGGATGAAGAAAAGCCGTTTTCAAAAACAATGATAGTCAGGAAGAAACAGGACGGCAGTACATTTTCCAGAGAACTTTCACAGGATTCGAACGGTGTTCATGAATTCTTTGCATGGGCGGTTCAGATTTTTAAAGTCGTATATGAAAATAAAATTGTCTTCGCAGATGAAATGGATCGAGTGTTAAATCCTATTTTATCAGACAAAGTTATTTCTTATATCTGCGGGAAAAAACACTTTGGACAATTTATCTTCACTACACACAATGTTTTGCATCTCGATTTAAAGAATTACATGAAAGAACAAATCTATTTTATCACAAAAGATATTGAAACTTTAGAGTCAGAATTATACTCGTTAGCAGATTTTCCAGAAATACGATATGAAACTACTAAAATATATGAATTTTATATGAAAGGTATTTTAGGGGGTACATCCATTGAGTAGGAAAACACGTGTAACAAAGAAGAACTTCAAAGTTTTTTGTGAAGGAGATACGGAATATCATTATATAGACGAAATGCGGCGGCAGAAAAAATTATCGATTGCTCTTAAACTAGTAAATATGAAAGGCGGCGGCTATAGCAACTTTCTTGAACAAATCAAAATTGACGGAACTGCCAATTGTTTAGCGAAATTTATCATTATTGACGGAGACCGTGCCATAGCAGATGAGGGCGAAAGGAAAAATCTACGAGAGCTTTTAGAATATTGCATTTTGCAAAATCGGAGCGGGAGAATTCCACATTTTCTAGTTATCAACTATCCTGATTTTGAATATATTGCTTGTCTGCATACTCCAATATATAAAGGACAAAATGCTGTCATTGCTAAGAAAAGAAAATTGTTTTGTTATTAACAATTACTCCATTAACCAAAAGCAATATGAAATAAAAATTTCCACTATTTATGATTGGGATAAATTAGGAAGAAAAGGTTCAAACATAAATGAATTTTTTGAAGTAGTAAGTAACTTTCATACATAAACAGCTTCTTATTCCTCATATCAGCAGGACGACATAGCTTTTCAGCTATGTCGCCTATTGGAATAAAATTACTTCCTTATCATGTTTCGTGCTCCATCCCCACCGCTTTCCGAAGCTCCTTCTCAATTTGATCCGCAGCGTCTGCATTTCCAGCTTGTATTTTCAGTTCCTCTCTTGGAATCCGGATCACAAGCGCCGACCCCGACCGGCCGATCTTTGCAATATCGCCAAGCAAATAACTCTCCGTCTCATAGACGGGCAGCAGAATTCCTTTCATCCTCTCCCCGCCAATCAAAAGCCTCTTCTCCGTAACTGCCAGAACCGTATGCCACATCATCTGCCATTCATTTCTAGAATATTCCTCCATAATGGCCGAAAAAATCACTGATTCGCCTTCTTCCAATTCTTTCTCCACTTTCGCAAATGCGGCCCGGTAATTCTTTTTATCCGTTGTTCTGTATTTCTGCGCAAAACGCAGCATTTCCTGTGCATCCCTCATCCTGACACCTCCTGCATTCTTTGACAATAATTCGATCTCTTTTCGTGTAAGAAGGGCATTCTGACGGTTACAAGCAAAACCGGCCAATTCCAGCACTATGCCGAGTACCGCGAAGGTTCCCGTCAGCCGGCCGTCCGCCCTGTCAGGAAACAGAATGGACAAAATCCCGAACTGCGACTGTCCAAGAGCCAGAAGCAGACAGACCATCCCGGCTCCGAAATAACCCCCGAGCCTTTTGGCCTTGCTTTGCTTCTCCCGGCCTGACCAGGCAAGAAGCACATCCACGCTGCCCAGGACTTCCACATTCGCCTCTTTTTCCATCCGTTTTCCATTTAAAAGTTCCGGGACAGTTACGTCCAACTCCCTGGCGATATCCCATAAAAGAGAAAAGTCCGGCATGTTGCGTCCGTTTTCCCATCGGGAAACGCTGCGGTTGCTGACTCCCAGGCGTTCCGCAAGCTGCTCCTGTGTCAGTCTCTTTTCCTTCCGCAAAAGGGCGATCCACTTTCCAATCCTCTCCTGATCCATCGAATAACCATGCTCCTTTCTACACGAAAACTGTATCACGGCGGCATCAAAAAGAACAGGACACAAAGCGAGAATACCAAATAGGCAGGTTTTTTATGATTCTATCCATCCACTGTATTCAAAATACCGATAAATACAGGAACATTTGTTTCATTTTCCACAATGGCATATACAAAAGGACTTCTCAGATACACATAGTATATCTCCATATCCGGCTCCTCCGCCGCTTCGGCCACGCATTCCTCCACCGTTGCCGCCAGCGCCTCCGTGCCTAGCTCTCCCACGGAAATGCAAGTCCTATGGATTACCTTGCTGATGTAAATATTCTTATCCGGAATAGCCCCCATTCCTCTGAAATCCGCCCTTTCCCGATTGAAGGCATCCTCCATTCCAAGCCCTGACAGAATGCCGCCCAGATCCGCCTCATATTCCGCTTCGAATTTGGGAAGGCCGGTCTCCACGATCACTTCTGTCTTTGCTTCCGACAACAGTTCCCGGAAATGCTCCCCGTCCATGGACTCCATATACTCTTCCGGGCTTATTCCTTCCTCAGGCTTTATCGCCACAAAACAAAAACCTTCCTTATAAGGTTTGACAAAACCGACTGCATTTTCATCCTCAATATATGTGCTCTGCGTCGCATACATATAAAAAACTTTTTCTTTTTCCCCCATGGCGTTTGTAAAACTTCCTTCGCTTACCTGATATTCCTCATAAGGGCGCATCCACTTTGCATCGAAAACGACGGTATTCACCAGATACATGACCGCATCCTCATCGATCTTGTCCAGAATATTCTTTACCTTCCCGCCGGTCTTCTCTTCCACCCATGCATTGATGTTCCCCAGGGCATCCCCGCGAAACGGCATCTGGTAAATATCGGCATCATAATAAAAAGCATTCCTTTCCAGAAACCCTTTTTCCAATGCCAGCTGCTCATCGTCCCGGAACCATACAGAGTTCGCGATGTCCAGCTTTGTTTCCTCCATACTGGCAAACCCTTCCGCCCACGCTTTCAGGTTCCTGTTCCAACTGTCCATATCCTGATTTTCCCCCAAAGCAGAAAGCATCTGGTTCAGCGTGTCCCCTTGGGCCCCGTTAGCCGTCATCGCCAGGGCCGTCATCACGGACAGCGGAGACACCATGACATTATCCCCATTTTTTCCCGCCATATTCCCTTTCAGAAGTTCGACCGCAAAATCTGTAGCATCCGCATAAAGAATTTCTTCCGGGGCTTCCGTTGTTTCATATTCCGCCGCTTCTCCTCTTCCCTCTCTGACCTCGCGCATCAGGTCTTCCGCCGTGTTTCCGTTTTGCCCTGTTTCCTGCCCTGCCGCCCCTTTCCGTTGTGTTTCTCTTTCTCCGCACCCGCAGCACAACAGGCAAAAAACCGCCGCAAAAGCCAACAGCCTTGCTGCATTCGCCAAATTGGCTTCTGACTCATTGCCTCCGTGAATAACCATGCTTCTCCTCATCCGCATTCCTCCTCTGTTCCGGCCAAAGGACTTTCCTCGTCCCCATTCATCTTCTTCCATTCATCCTTTTGTATTCCAGGATCTCTGTCTGGATCAACGTATAATCCCTCTCAAACAACTCTTCGCAAAGCTGGGCCTGCAAGACATGCTCCGGCACCTTTTCCAATATTTTGCCCGCCACGAAGCGTTTGCTCTTTTCTTTATATTTCGGCAGTCCGTTCAATTCCTGGATGTGGGCCAGTTCCGGCCTCCATAAAATGCTGATCTTTTTCTTCCAGTCCGCTCCCGGGTTCCTGCCCGGCCTGCGCAGGATATAAAAATCCACGCCGCTTTCCGTCCGCTCTGCCGTAATGATTCCCCACCATCCCGGCACATGTTCTTCCACATGCAGCCCATGGCTCGCCCCGACTGCCACATAATTATAATCATAATATGCATTATAGTCCTTTACCTGGCGCTCCAGCCTCGCATAGGTGTCCGCATCGCTTTTGATTTCAATGCCGTATAATGCATTCGGCGTCACCATAACCACATCAGCCCTGGATCTTCCTATCGTTTTCTCTTCCAATATCCTGATCTTCCCATATGTTTCTTCCAAAAAATCAAACAGCGGATCCCGGATATCCTTGTCATGCAATCTGTTCTTCATCTGTTTTCCTGTTAAAGCCAACAACCGCGCGGCATTCGCCAATATGCCCAAATCAGCTCCTGATTGGTTTCCAGCATAATGCCTGGCTCATTGCCTGCGGAAGTGAATTTTCTTTTTTACATTATTATACAACACTTATTTGCCAAAGAAAACCGATAATCCGCAAAGCCAACAACTCCGCTGCAAGCAACGGGCTTCCATTTCTCCGAATTCTAAGCGCAGAAATGCAGTTTTTCCAGCCAGGATATCACGTCTGCCAGCGAAGGCAATTCTGCGGTCTCCATTCTGCGGAATTCCTCCCCCGGCTCTTTCATATCCGGAATACAGATTACATCGATTCCCGCCGCATATGCCGCTTGTATCCCCGCCTCGCTGTCTTCCAGCACAAGGCAGTTTTCCGGCGGTTCTTTCGCATATTCACATGCTTTTTTAAAAATATCGGGATAAGGCTTCCCCCTTTCCACATCCTCGCCGAATACCATATGATCAAAAAATGCCCCTATCCCGTTCTGTCCCAGAACGCCTACCGCGCGTTCTTTCGTACTGGAAGAAGCCAATATGATTGTATACCGCCTCCTTTTCAAATAGGACAACAGCTCCCGCGCGCCTTGCTTCAGCGCAACTCCTTCCCTGAAATACTCTTTTTCCCTTTTTTTCGCAAATGCCAGGCCGTCTTCCAGAGAAATCGGAAGGCCATATGCGCCGATTAGTGTCTGCATGTTCCTGATTTCCGTCTTCCTGCTGTAGTCATGAATATACTCTTCCATCGAAATATTCTTGTGATAGTTTCCCGTCAGATCGCGGTATATCCGATAACTGATTGTTTCACTGTCGATCAATAAACCATCCAAATCAAAAATAATTGTATTTTTCATAACTCCTCCTTACTGCCTCTTTGCGGCATCCTAAGCCTGGCGAAAACATTATTTATTATAAATATTCAGACTTTTACTTTTATAGTGCTTTTATATTTTACTAAAGATTTCAGCATTGCCGCTTTAGGAAAAACGACGTATAATATAACAAAAGCGACAGGAGTTGATTTTATGATCCGAAACAGAAATTCCCTGGTTATTGATGAGCGCGGAAAAGAACTGCCGGAAGAAGGGCTGCTGTTATTCGATCTGTCTGCCAACGACGGCGACATCCACCAATTTGCCGCAGGACATATCCCCTCCCATTGGCATAAGGAATTAGAAATATTTCTTTTGCTGGAAGGTTCCATACGCCTTGGAGCGGGAGACCGCATTTACCAGCTGCAGGCCGGGGAAGGATGCTTCATCAATACGGAAGTCATCCATTCTTTCACCGCCGCCGTACCCTCTCCCTGCACTTACCGTTCCTTTGTTTTCGACCCGGACATCGTAGGCGGAGTTCCGGGGAGCATATTTGACACGGCCTATGTACGCCCCTTGCTGGAAAGCGGCGTTCCTTTCCTGAAATTCCAGCCGGAAACAGAGGATAAATGCTATTGGGAGCAGTTTCAGCGGGCTTTTTCCGCATGTCTGGAAGAAAAAGACGGGTATGAATTCCAGGTGCGGGACGCTCTTTCCCGTATATTGCTGTATGTCAGGGCAAAAAGCCAGGCTGTCCCTGCCCGCACCGCCCCATCCGCCCGTGAAACGCGTTTAAAAGAAATGCTCCTGTGGATCGACGGCCGTCTGGCAGAAAATATATCGGTTTCAGACATTGCCGGAGCCGCCAATATCTGCCCGAGGGAATGCCAGCGTATCTTCCAGCAATATCTGCATAACAGCCCGATCGAATACGTCCGCCGGAAAAGACTGTTTGCCGCCGCCAAACAGCTGTCTTCCACAGACCGCCCCATTACAGACATTGCCTTGGGCTGCGGTTTCTCCAATCCAAGTTATTTTTCCAGGCAGTTTAAGGAATTCATGGGCAGCACTCCCGGCGCATACCGCGCGATTGCCAAAACCGCGATCCCTGCCGCCGCCAGTATCACATAAACGGACTGCTCAAACTGATCGAATAAGATACCGTAAAGAGCCTGGCTCAGCGGCTGGGCACACATGGAAATTGCCATGGAATAGGACATCACTTTGCCGATCAGGTGGTTCGGCGTTTTTGACTGGATATCAGTCAGCGCAAAAATCGAAAAAACAGACGCCGCAATCTGAATGCCGCAGAATCCGACTAGATTTACCGTATATTTTGCCATGTCCCCGATCGGCAGGAGAAATGCCGCCCCAGCCAACAGGAAGCATATGCCCACCGGCGCGACCCACACGGAAAGACTGTTCGCCTTTGCAGACGACCCGTTTTTCCCTTTCCCTGCCAGCACAGAGGCCGCGATGCCGCCAAGGATTGCCGCCAGACCCATCAGGCTTTCCGCAATGCCATACATTCCGGCTCCCATTCCGAGGACATGGCGGACGATAAACGGCAGGCCGACAACTGCCGCCCCCGCAACCAAAAAATTCATTGCCGTCGCCAAAAGCAGCATTTTTAGAATATCCGGCCGCTCCTTGCCGATAAACTGCACGCTCTCCTTAAAATCATTTTTTACGATCGTCCCTATCTTTTCTTTTTTTGCAGGCCTGTCATACTCCAGCCTGATCAGGCATTCGAATCCTGCCGTCAGGAAAAAGCAAAGCATCACGAAAAACATCACAGACTTAATCCCTACTGCCGTATAGAAAACACTGCCCAGAACAGGTGCAGCCAAAGATGCGGCCGCCGCCACTTGGTTGACCACGGCGTTTCCTTTGATCATGTTATCTCCTGTCTGCATCTGCGGAACACATGCCTGCACGGTAGGCGATTCAAAAGCGCCCAGAACGGACAGAACCATGAGCAGTCCTCCAATCAGCACAATATCCATCCGATGCATGGCGCTGCTGCGAAAAAGCAGTGCCGTAGCCAGGACAGATATGCCGGACAGCAGATCCAGCCCCACCATAATATTCCTTCGGTTGGCCCTGTCTGCCAGAATGCCTCCCAGAGGCGACAGCACAATGGACGGAACAGCCGCAAATGCCAGAATACCCGCAAAAACAGCGGCAGAACCCGTCGTATCCAATACATACATAGAGAGGGCGAATTTTAAGATAACATTCCCAAACAAAGAGCTGACCTGCCCTAAAATCAACATGGTAAAGTTCCTGGAAAACAATTTTTCTTTCATTTATTTTCTCCTTTCATACATTCTGAATGAATGTATATTTCCTAAAGATAACCACCGAACATATCGAACTGTCGGTGGCCATGGTTTCCTTTATTGCGCTTCTTTCCTGCCATAGAGTCCCTTTTCTACCGCATCCATGATGACATGGATAACCTCGTCGTCAAATAAGGGCAGTCCCATGGCGGCGAACATATCCCTTACAAGCTCGAACTTGCGCTTGATTTCTTCCTTGTTTGCCGGATAAATGGATGGCATGATCCATATGTCCAGCAACGGCAGAAGCTCTGCCAGCTCTTTCGCATATTTTGTGCGAATGGAGCCGTCCCTGTTCCCCTCCTCGATCAGCTCCTGGAAAAAAGGGCTTAAGATGCGGCGGTTTGTTTCTATCGTCCCTGCCAGAATACGGGGATTTTTCATAATCGGTATCGCCTGTCTCGTGATTTCCATCCGTTCCTGGTCAGACAGGTTCCGCAGCATAGCCGTCCTCATTTTCTGAAGTCCGTTCAAGTCCTTGCGGCTCCTGATCTCCTCAAAAGGGTTGTGGTCAAAAAACATCTGATCGCCCAAAGCATCCATAATATCTTCTTTGGATTTGAAATGATGGTAGATCGCCCCTTTTGTCAATCCACCCAGTTCATCGACAATATCCTGGATCGTCGTGTTGTCATAACCCTTCTCTAAAAATAATTTCTGGGCTGCTTTCAGTATTTTTTCTACCGTTACCTCGGGATATTTATTCCGCGCCATAATATCTTCTCTCTTTCTTTTACATTCATTCAGTATGTATCTATTTTATCATTCGGCATTTGGCATGTCAAGTTCTATTTGTTTAAAGCGAGCAACATCTGTCAATATATATCTGTACTTTTCTCATATACTTTTAATATATAATTGACATAGCGTAATACGATTCGTATAATAATATAAGGAAAAAGATTTTTCCATAAAATAGTGTTCGCTCCCCGATATGCGGCTTATAAATGGTCGGGACGACAAATAATGTTCGCTCCCCGATATGCGGCTTATAAATGGTCGGGATTAAAATGTTTGTAATGCCCTGCCAAAAGGCAGGGTGTTACTGCTATTCATATAAAATGTATCATTCATTTAAAGGATTTTCTTATGTTACAAGCCCAGTTCTATTTTCTTTCAGACCAGTATTATCAGGATTTCCCAGATGACAAGCTTATGCAAAATAAAGATGCCCTTAATGGGATGTCGCATAGCCGTCCCTGTTTTTTTGCTTTCAAGGATTCTAAAGTCACCGATATTTACTGGATTATTCCTATTTCATCAAAATTTGAGAAGTTCAAACGAATAGCGCAAGATAAAATTAAAAAATATGGACACTGCAATACAATTCGTTTTGGCATAGTCCTTGGTAGAAATACGGCGTTTCTAATTCAAAATATGTGTCCTGCAACGGAAAAATATTTAACCGCATACATCGATAAAAACAAATGCCCCATTAGAATGGATGATAGGACGGCTGCTGATGTAGAAAAAAATGCACGCAATGTTTTGGCTCTTTCAAAACGTGGTGTAAAAGTCATTTTTCCTGATGTATTTAAAATCTATCATCAACTTGTTCAACAGCTCCAACAAGAACATGTTTCTTCCACACATTCTAAAAGTGAATAGCTTTTCATAGTGTCTTTATGTGAACACTATTGTTCTGCTGGTTTTCCATTGATAATTGGAATAAGAAAAACAACAATTTCAATTTGTCAACGCAATGTCATATTGCGCAGAAATGGAAGAAAAGATGATCCGATACGACCGATTATGGGAAACCATGAAAGAAAAAGATATCTCGCAATACGACTTATATACGTATCACAATATCAACCGTTCCCAGCTCAACCGGCTCAGGCATAACAAAAATGTAGAAGTAAATACGATAGACCGGCTTTGTAACATTCTCCACTGCCGGGTAGAGGATATCATGGTACATTTCGACGATGATAACCTCTTTTGATTAATCTGCCCCTGACAGCGTCGGGAAGCCGACATATATTTCAACATGCGGCTTCCCTGCTTTTTTATCCGTTACACAACAATAATATGTAAGTGTAGTTATAATATAACATGCTTGGAAATAAATTGCAAGCACTATTTTTATCTTTATTCTCCAAATATGTAGAACATGGCTCTTGGCTCATAATCATTGGAAAAAATCACTGCCTTTCGTTCAGCCTTTTTTTCACCTCCCGCCATTCCGGCATATACCGGTCCATAAGCGCTGCAAACTCCTTTCCATGATTTCCTATCTTTGTATGTGCTAACTCATGCAGAATCACATATTCCAGACACTCCAGCGGCTTTTCTGCCAGCTGTACATTGAACCAGAGCCGTTTCTTTGCCGTATTGCATGTCCCCCAGCGGGTTTTCATATATTTCGTATGCCAGGAGCTGCAATGCAGCCCTGTTCTAGCCTCCCATTCGGGGAGAAGCCGCGCTGTCTCTTCTTTCAGCATGGCTCGGTATTGTTCCCGGATATACGCCTCCCGCTGTTTTACGGTGCTGCCGCTTCTCATGCACAACACTGCCTTGTCGTCGTCCAGGACAAAGGAATTCTGGTTCCCCCATTCCTGCCAGGCCAATGTATACCTTTTTCCCCAGATATACAAATCCTCTCCTGGCAGATACTGCCTTTCCGCTTGCTGCGGCATCTGCTCCAGCCGCCTTTTCTGTCGGAGGATCCACTCCATTCTTTCCTTTGCAAATTCCTCGACCAATCGGTCAGATATTCGGCAAGGCGCGGAAATGACTACCTTCCCGTCAGGCGGCTTAACAGATAAATATAGATTTTTTATCTTCTTTTTCCGCACTTCTATGCAGATTCCCGAAACATAGATTTCCTTTGCTATTCCTGGCATCTGTTTTCCTCTTTCTCATGCTTGTTCCATGCCAGCTTCTCGAGGCACCATAAGCATAGAAAACAGAAAACGGCGATGCCGATAAAAAATAATCCTGCGATTCTCGCCACATTCACGCCGTCAGCAGCTTTCCTGGCAATCATAAACGCATATGCGGCAGAAAAAATGCCGGAAAAAATAACGCTCAACAATATATTCTGTCCAAGAGTCATTTTCCTCCCGCTTTTCGTCCAAATACCATTTTTCATGCATCCGGCCATATATATTATGCCTCCAGCCAGCAGCACCGCCGTTTCTCCTGCGACACTTCCCAGGTCGCCGCTCCAGGCGAGTTCCCCGACGATCACCGCCGCGCATACCAAAAACATGACGGTAAAGCTTTTTGCCCCAATCTCTTCCATAATCCGTTCCTGTCTTTCATCAAGTCCGCTCTTCTTCATCCTGCTTATCCTCCCAAAATAAATCATCCAGTGTCTTTCCCAGTTCCCTGCAAATGGAAATACATAATTTCAAAGTCGGATTGTAATCGCCCGATTCAATCATCCATACCGTCTGCCTTGATACCCCAAGCCGGTTCGCCAGTTCTGTCTGCGAAATATCCTTTTCCATCCGCGCCAGCTTCATTTTCAGATTCTTTATCCCGTCCACCTCCTTCTTTTACTTGCATTATAAAATCATTCATTTTAATTGTCAATTATATTTTACTTTTTTATAATATTTTTAACTTTTATAAGATATAATTTTCACAGGGGAGTTCAATATGATTACATATAGAATTTTGATGTCTGACTGGAATAAAAAGAAAAGGTATTGTACAATATTGGTAAGCAAAATAATATTGCAGCAAAAAAGGAACCTTTATGCGATTCAATAATATAGATATTTGTTCAGAATATGACCATGATTTGACCGAAAAGATCCGTGAAGAAAGCTCGCCTGTTATCGATATGTATTTACGTTTATTAAAATATTATGAAAATGCCCATTGCAAAAAACTGAATATATCCTGCAATGAAAAAGCCGCACGCCCCTATATCTCTTCCCGCCGCAATGGATATATCCGCCTCCATATGCCATTCTGCCCCGGCCGCTTTTCCTCCTTGCCCTCATCGGAGAAAAGCCTCTTTTACCTGGAGCTTATCAACAGTTCCATTCTGTACTTAGGCGTAAAATGGGATTGGAACCTCCCCTATTTCGACGGCATACGCCGCTCCATCCTTGCCAGCAATTTCAAAAACCAATGGATGCACGGAAAACCTTCCCCTTCCCCCGACCGGCATAAACAAGCCCATCTCAGAATCGTACAGACCATAGACGAAACCGGTATTTTCCTGATCATTACCCAGAATAAAAGAGTAACGAAAAAAATACCGGTTACAACATCGGAACCCTTTTTCTGGGTTTATCGGCAATATCTCGGGCAGATCCGCTGGATCGACAGCGGCAGCCTGGAAATTGCCAGTAAGGAAGGGGAAATTTTTTTCGAAGCATGCGGCTTATAAGAGTTCATTGCCCATTTTGAAACAAGCGGAACGGTATCTCCCACCGGGAATCATAAATCAGATCGACGCAGTATGCCTCTCCTTCCGCCAGCGTTTCCCCCTGTCCTTCTTCCGCCAGTATTTCCAGTTCTTCCCCGGCAGAAAATATATCATTTCCGTTCCTTACTTCTGCCCGGTAAACCGTATGGTAATTCATCTGCGCTTTTTCCAGTATGCGGACTTCCACGCCGAAAACCACAGTCCCGTCCGCCATCCCAGGCGCTTCTTTCTCCGTCCCAGACAAGATACCGCCCTCTTCCTCCGCGCCCGCTGCCGCCATATCCGCCGTTTCCTCCGCCCGGGCAAAAGCCGACTCTTCCATAAAAGCCGCCTCTTCCATGGGTGCCGATGTCTCACATGCCTGTTTCCCGGCCGCGCCGCCATACAGCATAGGAACTACAAATACCATGCAAAGACATGCCGCTGCAAGCAAAGCATATTTTTGCCACGAAGATTTCCGCAGCGGAGCTTCTCCCAGCAAGTTTTTTGTCCTCTCCTGCCCGCAGAATGATGCCTCTTCCCTCTGCGGCATCCCCTGCCGGTCCGCCATGCCGAAAAGCTTTTTTTCCCTTTCCGGTATCCTCTCCTCGATTCGGTTCCAGAGATCCGGCAGTTCTTCCTGAAGCATTTTTCGGTATTCCTTTTCAAGGCTCTTCATAACCGCACCTCCTCAACTTTTTCATCGCGTTCTGGTATTTCCATGTGACAGTTCCCATCGGAAGCGAGAGCAGTTCTGCAATTTCCTTGAACGTCAGCCCGCCAAGCACCTTCATATTTACGATCTGCCTTTCGCCTGGCTTCAACAAAAGGAGTACCTCTTTCAGCGCCATCCTTCCGATCACTTCGTTCTCCACGCTTGCCCCCTTATCTTCGTTCCCGCCCGCGCGAAATGCCCATTTCTTCCAATGCCTCCCTTCCTCTTCCCTGTCGTCCGCTTCATGAACTGCGGCCGTCAGTTCTTCTTTTTTATATTTCCGCAGGTAATCGATCGACATATTCCTGGCCATCGCCGCCAGATATCCCCTGTGGCCTTTTCCCGGCCTGTACTGCCCTGCCCTTTCCCAAAGCCGTATAAAAAACTCGCTGGTGACATCCTCCGCATTTTCCCTGCTTCCCAATATTCCGTAAACTACTGTATAAATATAGCCGGCGTATGCCTCGTAAACCATACGCAGCCCTTGTTTATCCCCGTTGGCCATATCCTTTATACATTTTTCAAACAGTTCCTCGCCCACACCGCTCCTCCGCCCCAGCGTCATTCATGGCCGCCGTCTCTTCCGTATTCCGCAGAAATTCTTCTCACACTAACTCCCATGATTCCGCTTCGCGGAATCGCAAATCTGGATGAAAAATGCCGCTTTTCAGGCATTTTTCGGTGTGAAGTCTTAGAAGTTCTTGGCAAAGCACCCACTGGTGCGAGCCTTAGAACTTCTCTTCACACTAACCTTACAGCCTTTTCATCCGTTCCACAGCCTCTACCGTATTTTCATAGCTTCCGAACGCGGTCAGTCTGAAATAAGTTTCCCCGCTGGGGCCGAATCCCGATCCCGGAGTCCCCACCACGTTCGCTTTTTCCAGCAGAAAATCGAAAAATTCCCAGCTCGTCATTCCATCCGGCGCTTTCAGCCAAATATAAGGGGCATTCACGCCGCCGGAAACAGTATATCCCGCTTCCCTCAGCCCTTCCATGATATATTTCGCATTCTTCATATAATAGGCCACCTGCTCCCTGACCTGGGCCTGCCCTTCTTTGGAATAAACCGCCTCCCCTGCGCGCTGCACGATATAGGGCGCTCCGTTATACTTCGTCCCGTGCCTCCTCGCCCACAGGGAATGGAGCGACACGTCCCCGCATTTTAATTCCTTGGGGATCACCGTAAATCCAAGACGCACTCCTGTAAAACCGGCGTTTTTGGAAAAAGAACGCAGTTCAATCGCACAAGTCCTCGCCCCTTCGCATTCATAAATCGTATGAGGCACATTTTCCTGGGAAATATAAGCCTCATAGGCCGCATCATAGATGATCGCCGCCCCTGTCCGATTGGCATAATCCACCCATTCCTGCAGACGGTCCTTTGTCACGGCTGCCCCAGTAGGATTATTCGGAAAGCAGAGATAAATGATATCCGGTGTTTCCTTCGGCAGCTCGGGCGCAAAATCATTTTCTGCCAGGCAGGGCATATAAATGATATCGCTCCATGTCTCCTTTTGTGCGTCATAAGCCCCGGCCCTTCCCGCCATCACATTGGTATCCACATATACCGGATACACCGGGTCACAGACAGCAATGCGGTTGTCCGCGCTGAAAATCTCCTGGATATTGCCCGAGTCGCATTTTGCGCCGTCGGAAATAAAGATCTCATCCGCCTCTATCCCGCATCCCCTCGCCTTATAATCGTTTTCCGCAATCGCATTCCTTAAGAATTCATATCCCAGGTCGGGCGCATATCCCCGGAAAGTTTCCGCCCTGCCCATCTCGTCCACCGCGCCGTGCAGAGACTCAATAATCGCCGGGGCAATCGGCAAAGTCACGTCGCCGATCCCAAGTCGGATAATCTTTTTCCCCGGGTTCGCCTGGGAATAAGCATTTACTTTTTTCGCAATCATAGAAAACAGATAGCTCCCTGGCAGTTTTAAATAATTGTCGTTTATTTTAAACATAATTTTTCTCCTCCTGTCTCTGTCATAAATCCATTTCTGCCGTTCCTTCAAAAACAACCGCCGCCGGCCCTGTCATATAAACCGTATTCTCTTCCCTGTCCCAGCGGATAAGGAGTTCCCCTCCCAGCAGTTTCACGGTAATTTCCTCCTCCGTCAGGCCGTTTAAGACACAGGCCACCGCTGTTGCACAGGCTCCTGTCCCGCAGGCCAGCGTCTCTCCCGTTCCTCTCTCCCACACTCTCATCTGCACCGTATGCCTGTCGATTACTTTGACAAACTCCGTATTCGTCCTTTTCGGAAAACGCATATGATTTTCAAAATAAGGACCTGTCTTTTCTATCGCAAAATGATCCAGGTCTTCCCATTCCTTCATAAAAACCACCGCATGGGGATTGCCCATCGATACGCAGGTCATTTCATACTCTTTTCCTTCCACCTCGATCCTCTCGGCAATCGCTTCCTCCTGCCCGGAAATGACAGGAACCTCTTCCGCCTTCAGGATCGGCGCTCCCATATTGACCTTGATGCTTACCGCTTTTCCGTCCTCTACCGCAAGATCCAAATGCTTCACCTTTCCGCAGCTTGCGATGCGGATCGATTTTTTCTCCGTCAATCCCTTGTCATATACATATTTTGCCACGCACCGTATCCCGTTCCCGCACATCTCTGCCCGGGATCCGTCCGCATTATACATCTCCATCTCGAAATCCGCCAGCCCGTCTTCGCCGCCGTACAAAGCCCGGTTCGGCTCTCCGTCTTCCTGCTGGTTCCGGCCCGTATGCGCCGCTTCCCCGTTAAGCGGGTGGATGAAAATGACCCCGTCCCCTCCGATCCCGAAATGCCTGTCGCTCAATCGCCGCACCAGCTCCGGCTTCCTGCTTTCCGCAATCTGTATGTCTGCGCCGTTAATGTATACATAATCATTGCCGCATCCATGCATTTTTGTAAATTCTATTTTCATGATGATAACCCTTCCCTTTCTTTCTCCCCATTATAATTTGCCCCTATTTTCTTGTCAATTCGCGCCATTCCCCGATCAAGCAGAAACGATCAGGGCGAACTGTCAGGAATACATGCCTTTACCGCATAACAGGCCCGGCCGGCCGCCTTTGCCTCGTACAGCATACGATCTGTTTCCATCAGTAAATGCTTTATGCTCTGCGGAAAAACAAACTGATACGCGCCTATGCTGCAGCTTATTTTTTTATCGGGCAGCGTATGGGAAATCGCTTCCAAAAATTGATCCAGCCGATGCTCCAGTTCCTCCTGCACGATCGCCCCCTCAATAATGACAGCAAATTCATCCCCGCCGATCCTTCCCACTTTTCCGTCTTCTCCAACAATGCCCCTCAGATTCACCGCAATCTCCTGCAATACCTTATCCCCTGCGGCATGCCCGAACGTATCATTGACTTCCTTAAAATAATCTGCATCCACAAACAGGAACCATCCTGTTTTTTCCGTGCCAAAGCCATTTGCTTTCTGCAGTTTTCCGCAATGGTAAAGAAACATTCTTCTTCCCATGATACCCGTCAGTTCATCAATCTCTCCCTTATATTCTTTATAAGACATATACTTATAAATAGAAATCAGAAAAACCATCGAAATCACATCCAGCGACAGAATAGCTACCACAAATTGTATCTGCAAAAGCAGCAAATCCCCGGAAATCATATCGGATACCGCCAATCCATGCCGTTCCAGCATATAGGATTCTCTTTGGGAAAAATAGACCGCTGCTGAAACCGCCATATACACCAGAAAAGTTTCGAAAAAAAAGAAAAACAGGATTACCTTTCCTGACGCATAAGGATTATTGATAGACTGGTTGATATACAATTTTATATTCTGTATCGTATTGCTTTGATAAGCTGCCCAGCACAATTCAACAACAATTACGCAGACCACGGCAAAGACCGCATCGTCCAGGTCATACCGAAAAGCTGAACTGTAGCGGTATCCCAATTTCGGAAACAAGATCCCCATTGCAGTATACACGATCAGCGAATGCACCTTGGGGGCAACTGCTGAAATTACTCCGATCCATAGCCGGTAATGCTTTCTTTTTTTTACAAGCAAAAACGCCATTCCAGCCACAAGCCCGAATAATGCCCTGGTTCCAACGCTCAACAACATACTGTAAGGCGGAAACCCGCTTAAAAACGGAGAAAAAACCGCATCCGCAGGCATGACATACGTGGCAGATGCTTTATACATGCTGGCAATTCCAAAAATAAACCCCATAATCACAGATTCCACAGGCCCAAACAAGCACCCTGTAACCAAAATGGGAAGATAGGCTATTGTAACGGAAATAGGGGGTATGTGGATATACCCCAAAAAGGTAAAAGACATCAAAAGTTCAATCGCAGCCAGCCCTATAAAAACATATCGGTCAAAACAAGCTTCGTCCCATAATTTCTTTACTGTTTTCATCACATATCCCTCCCGCCTGTCGATAAAATAACCGATAAAATAGCCAGCTTCCATTTTTAAGTCACTTACAATAATGAAATAACTTTAGCCCATTTTAGATAAAAAGTCAATTATCGTCATGCAGCGGAGAGATTCCCCCATCGGCAAAGTAAAATTTTAGCGAGCCAAAAACGACCCCGGAATGAGCTGCTTCTCCCATTCCGGAGCCGTCCTGTTATTTATTCCAGGTCAGCACGATCTTAAACAAATCGCCGTCCACCACGATTTCCATATTTCCTCCCTGGATCTCCGCAAAGCTCTTCGCAATCGCCAGGCCCAGGCCGCTGCCTTCCGTATTCCTCGAACTGTCCCCCCGTACGAACCGTTCCGTCAGCTCTTCCGGCCGTACATGCAGTTCCGCCGCAGACATATTCCGCAGTCCGATCACGACTTTGTCGTCCTGTTCCTCCAAGTCCACATAAACCCGGCTTCCAGGCATCGCATATTTGATAATATTAGAATATAGGTTTTCAAATATACGGTACGTTTTCTCGCTGTCCAGCTTCAACACTACTTTCCCTTCCGGCATACGGAAGCGGAAAAGCAGATTCGCGTCCTCGATCTTGTCTTCATATTCCAGATATGCCTGGCGCATCAGATTACAAATATCCACCTCCACCAGGTTCACCGTCACATTCCGGCTGCTCGCCTTGCTGACTTCGAACAGATCCTCGATCAGCCGTTTCAGGCGCAAAGACTTTTTCTCCAGCACGGCAACATATTCCTTCCTCTGCTTCTCCGTCACTCCCTCTTCTTTCAACAGATCGATATAAGTAGTGATCGCCGTCAAAGGAGTTTTCAGATCATGGGAAACATTGGTAATCAGCTCCGCCTTCATCCTCTGGCTCTTTACTTCCTCATCCACCGCTTTTCGGAACCCTTCCTGGATCTTATACAGTTCCTCCTTATAAGACTCAAACACTCCAAAATCCTCGTCAAAAGTCGTGTTCAGGTTCCCCTCCGCAATCGACCCTGTGGCGTCCAGAAGCTTCTGGTACTGATCCTGTAATTTCCTTATATATTTTTTCAGCAGGAAATACAGCAAAACAGAGTAAATAATGAGCGCGAACCACCCGAAAAACCATATACTGCATATGAGTCCCAACAGGATAAAATTAACGAAAAGCACCTTATGGAGCGTATGCCCGATATTCTCGCCCAAATCCACGTGCAGCAGTTCATCCTGGAACCCCCGCCAAAGCTTGCGGAGCCATCGGCCAAACCTTGTCAGCAGGCGCACGCACAGGCTTCTCTCTTTTATAAATCCCCGGATCCCGAGCGCCGGCAGTTCTCCCACCGTATGGACCGTATAAAACCAACCGCCAAAAAGGAGGAACAAAACCGAGAAATTCACTGCCCCTGTTAAGATCGGATAACTTTCCAATGGAAGGAAAAACAGATATTCACTCCACATGCTGTCAAAATAGCCCCGATTGGTATAGTTCACCAGATCAACCACGGTATTCTGGAATCCTCCGGCGATCATAACAGCCAAAAATATGGCCGCTTCCAAAGGAATCCTTACTGCCCTCGTATGGTGCAGGCAATATTTTTTATTCATCATCAGCAGCAATGCCACAACCGCCAGCATTCCCAGCAATACCAGATAAACATCGACTGTTCCTGCCTGGAAATAAGCATACCATTCATCCCAGCCGGTCTGGAGCATATTGCCCCTCACCATCTCATCCTTTTGTTCCTGGGTCATAGCATAAATAAAAGTCACGTTTTTCGGAGCCTGGATGGCACAGCTCACGATCTTTCCCTTTCCTTCCAGATCGCTGTATCCGTAAAAATACTTCTGCTGCACGCAGTAATCGTCTTCATACATGCTGTCGAACTGGGAAACAAAATCCCTGCTCCTCATCACCGCCTGGGCGCTTTTGAGCAGTTCATCCGGGTTCTTTCCCTTGACCGCCACATAATCCGGGTTTCCAACGCTGTCATAAGTCACCATAACATAATATACATAGGGAAGGTTCTGCTTTTCCCTGTCATCCCCGCCAGCCAGCGCCTCAATATGCTTCCCGGTATTTTTCACAAACTCCCCTGTCCCTCTGTCGATCACGCAATAATCCATCTGCCGGGAGATCTGGGCCGCCACCCCGCTCTCCCATTCGCTCAAAATATTGACCATGTCGATTTTCATCTCGTCCAGAAGCATATAGACATTGCCTATCGTTTCTTCCTCCAGCCCTGCCTCTCCCCCGCCCCTCGTACGGACATCCGTCGGGTATTCTTCCTCAATATCCAGATACAGCTGGTCATAACTATAGATCGTTTCATTGACTTTTTCCGCGATATCCTTATAAAATACGTAATTGCTCTTATATAAGTTTCCAAGGAACATGCCGCTCGATAAGCCGTCTTTATAATACTGATCCGCCTTGCTTTCAAAAACAGGATATAGCGCCATAAAACCGCCGGCAAACAGCGCCGCTATCAGACATGCGATTAACAGGCATATCTTTTTATTGCTTTTCAATTTTGTATCCAACGCCCCACACCACCTTTAAATATTTTGGCTCTTTCGGATTGATCTCTATTTTCTCTCTTATTTTGCGGATATGCACCATAATGGTATCCGTATTCACCGCCTGTTCGTTCCATACCCTTTCATAGATTTCGTCGGCGCTGAACACCCTGCCGGGGTTTTTCATCAAAAGCAGCAATATCTTGAATTCCAGGGGAGTCATTTTTACCAGTTTTCCATCCACGCTGACTTCCACCGTCTCTTCATTCAGCTCCAGGCCTCCGATCACATGCACCTTGTCGTTCTCCTTCTGGCCGCCTACCGCCTGCAGATATTTGCCATACCGCCTCAAATGGGAGTTCACCCTCGCCAGCAGCTCCATGGTCGTAAACGGCTTTGTCACATAGTCGTCAGCCCCCATATTCAGACCCATGATCTTATCCACTTCCTCCGATTTGGCGGACAGCATGATCACTGGAAAGTCATACCCTTTTTCCCTCATTTTCATCAACATCGTAACACCGTCCATCCTCGGCATCATAATATCCACAATCGCCAGATGGATCTCTTCCTTTTCGACCGCGCTTAAGCCTTCGATTCCGTCCGCAGCCTGGAATACCGCATATCCTTGATTCCTCAGATAGATTTCGATGCCCTCCCTGATGTCCTGGTCATCCTCCACAATCAAGATATTCTTTTGTCCCAACGTATGATATCCTTCCATTTCCGTATCCGCTCCTTTCCATATTCGGCCGCTTTCGGCGGAGTATTTCCCCCGCTGTTGAAAGTATACCACATTTAGAGAAAGTAACCTATCCATTCCGATTTTGTTCTTGCTTACAAAAACTATCCTAAACGGGAAAAATAAAGAGGATACGCTGTGAAAGATAAAGAAATTCTTAAGAAACCTGAATGAATTCTGAAACAACAGATACCGCGCCCGGCGGATCCCTGACAGCAAAACAGGAGCCGCCTGACAGCTGACTCCTGTTTCCATTCCATATTCCTTCCCCTATTCCATCGTCGCCAATATCATCTGCGCCGTCTCCGCCATCCTCGACCCGCTGTCCATGCTGGATTTCTGGATATACCGATGCGCCTCTTCTTCCGTCATATGGTTTCGTTCCATCAAAAGGCATTTGGCTTCCTGGATCAGCCTCGTCTCTTCCCCGCTGCGCTTCTTCGGCACCTCTCTCCCGCGCCTGCGCCTCGTCTGTACTGACTGCATCATCATATCCACCGTATTCACCAGATCCAGCACTTTTATGGGCATGGCCAGGCTGACGACATCCTGTTCCAGACACTCGGCCAGCACATGGCGGGAGGCCATTAAAAGCATTTGAAAGCCTGGCGGCAGACAGCTGCGCAGCTCGGAGTAAATCATGTCCGGAAACTTATACCCGCAAATGACAATGCCGCTGTCAAAATGATCCGCCTGGCTGACCGCCTGGGATCCGGCAGTACAGACGGCGGCAACGGAAAAGCCGTTCCTCACCAGCAGATTCTTTATATTTTTCGCGTCCTCTGCCTTTGGGAATGCCACGATAATACCCGTCATATGCTCACCTCCCCCTCATCCGGCGTTTCCTGTTTCGCAAATATCCGCCCCGGCTAAAATTTATTCAAATACGCCCTGATCTCCCATTCCGTCACCTGGGCGCGGTATTCCGCCCATTCCGCTTTTTTGGCCTGAATATATTTATCACTCACATGCCGCCCTAAAACGGACCGAACCAATGCATCCTTTTCCAGCTCATACACCGCCTCGATCAGCGTGCCTGGTATCGCTTCGATGCCCAGCTCTTCCCGTTCCTCTTCCGTCATCGCAAAAATATTCCGATCCACGCTCTCCGGCGGCATGATCTTATTTTGGATGCCTTCCAGTCCGGCGCGGAGGCATACGGCCAATGCCAGATAAGGATTTGCCGATGGATCCGGGCATCTTAGCTCGATCCGCGTCCCCTCCCCTCTGGATGCCGGGATGCGGATCAGCGGGCTTCTGTTCGTGGCGCTCCAGGCGATATAGACCGGCGCTTCATAACCGGGCACCAGCCTCTTATAAGAATTGACAAGCGGATTGGTAATCGCTGCCATTCCCTTCATATGTTTCATAATACCCCCAATAAAATAATAGGCTTCCTTGCTTAACCCAAGCTTATCCGACGGGTCCGCAAATATATTTTTTCCGTCCTTTGACAGCGACATATTAATATGCATCCCCGAACCGTTCACCCCGAACTTCGGCTTCGGCATGAAAGTAGCGTGCAGCCCATGGCGCTTCGCGATCGTTTTCACCGCCAATTTAAACGTCATGATATTATCCGCCGTAGCAAGCGCCTCGTCATACTTAAAGTCAATCTCATGCTGGGCCGGAGCCACTTCATGGTGGGACGCTTCAATCGTAAATCCCATGTCCTCCAGCGTCAGCACCATATCGCGCCGCGCATTTTCCCCAAAGTCCACCGGCCCTAGGTCAAAATACCCCGCCTGCTCATGGGTGATCGTCGTGGGAAGCGCATTTTCATCCGTATGGAAAAGGAAGAATTCACACTCCGGCCCGACCTCGAAATGGTATCCCATCTTTCCGGCCTCTTCCAGGGCGCATTTCAAAATATACCTGGGATCCCCTTCAAAAGGTTTTCCATCCGGCTTGTAGACATCGCAAATCAGCCTCGCCACCTTGCCCTGCTGCGGCCTCCATGGAAAAATCTGCATGGTGTCCAAATCCGGGTGAAGGTACATATCCGACTCTTCGATCCGCACAAACCCCTCTATGGAAGAGCCGTCAAACATACATTGGTTATCCAGCGCTTTCTCCAGCTGGCTCGCTGTAACCGCCATATTTTTCAGGTTCCCGAACATATCCGTAAACTGAAGCCGTATAAATTCTATGTCCTCTTCCTCCACGATTCTGATAATGTCCTCCCGTGTATTTTTTTTCTTCATATTTTATGCCCATGCCTTTCTTTTATACTGAAAAAAGGCGCTCTTATCCTCAAGAACGCCTTTGCTCCGTATTATCATAACAGGGCTTTGCCGGATTTGTCAATACGAAAGCCCCACAAATTTAGGTATAAAAATCCCCTCCCATTAATATGATAGTAAAAAGAAAACAGGCGGGAATATTGCTATGAGTTCCAAAACTAAAATTGTTGTGCTTCATCTGAAAGAATTGATATATACCGGCATTTTTGCCGTTCTTGGGATACTCTTCATTATACTGCTGATCATCATGTTCCTCCCAAAGAACAAGGATAAAGAGACCGACACCGTACGGCCGGCGAACTCTTATATGCCCGGCGTCTATACGACTTCTCTTGTTCTGAATGATAATATAGTGGATATTGAAGTTACGGTAGATGAAGCGAACATTAACAGTATCCGCATTGTCAATCTGGATGAGGCCGTATCTGCTATGTATCCGTTGATCGAACCGGCATTTGAAGACCTTGCATCCCAGATATGCGAAAACCAGTCCTTAGACGGCATAACCTATTCCGATGATAACAAATATACTTCCATGGTACTCTTGGATGCGATCAAAGCATCCCTGAAAAAAGCGGAAGCTGCGGCGGCGGCAGGCAACACTGCCGAAGAGCAGCCATAAAAAAAGTTGGCCGGCGGCCAACTTTTTTTATGGCGTAATATATTGTTATAGCACCGTAGTTGTTATAATAACTATGTTGTTATAATAACTACGGTGCAATCACATCCCTGTCGATCTTCTCCAGCTCTTCCAGCCAGATGCGTCCGCAGGCATCGGAAGGCATGCGCAGATCCCCTCTCGGCGACAGGGCCACGCTTCCCACCTTCGGCCCGTCCGGCAGACAGGAACGTTTGAACTGTTGTGCAAAAAATCTCCGATAAAAGGTTTTCTGCCATTTCAAAACCACTTCCTTGTCATACTGCCCGGCAAAGGATCTACAAGCGATGCGGTATAATTTTTCCGGTTCAAACCCGCACCGCAGCATATAATACAAGAAAAAATCATGGAGTTCGTAAGGCCCTACCAGATCCTCCGTTTTCTGCGCGATTGCTCCGTCCACGGGAGGAAGCAGCTCCGGGCTGACCGGCGTATCCAATACGTCCAGCAGCACCGCTTCCAACTCCTTGTCTCTGCATGTATCCGCATAATATTGTACCAGATGCCTTACCAGCGTCTTCGGGACTCCGGCATTGACCCCGTACATGGACATGTGGTCTCCATTATAGGTGGCCCATCCAAGCGCCAGCTCCGACATATCCCCGGTTCCGACCACAAGGGCGTTCTCTTGGTTGGCAATGTCCATCAGCACTTGCGTGCGTTCCCTTGCCTGTCCGTTCTCATAAGTCACATCATGGTTATCCATATCCTGCCCGATATCTTCAAAATGAAGGGTGACAGCCTTTTTTATATTGACCTCCCTCAGGCTGGTTCCCAGCACCTTTGCCATCTTGCAGGCATTATCGTAAGTCCTGTCCGTCGTTCCGAAACAGGGCATTGTCACCGATACAATATTTTTTCGGTCCAGGGAAAGCATATCAAAAGCACGCACTGTTACAAGCAGCGCCAGCGTGGAATCCAGGCCGCCGGAAATGCCCACCACCGCTTTTTGGCATCCCGTATGCTGGCAGCGTTTCTTCAATCCGAAGGACTGGATCGAAAGAATCTCTTCGCACCGTTTGTCCCTCTTTCCCTTCTCTTCCGGCACAAAGGGCATGCGGTCAAATGTCCTCATTATCTCTGTCTTTTCCTGTCTCATAGGAACCCTGACCGTCAGATACCGTTCCGCCCCTTCCTGCCGGTATGTGCTCATTCTCCGCCTTTCATGGCAGATCCTGTGAATATCTATGTCCCCATAAATGATCTGGTTGCCAAACCTTTTGGACTGGGCAAGGATCGTTCCGTTCTCCGCAATGATATTATGTCCGCCGAATACCAGATCCTGGGAGGATTCCCCCTCTCCGGCATTGGCATAGATATAGCCCGCAATATTCCTGGCACTGGAAGACTTCACAAGCATTTCCCGGTATTCGTCCTTCCCCACCGTCTCGTCGGAAGCGGATAAATTCACGATTACCGTTGCCCCTGCTTTCGCATGCGCATTCGCAGGAGAATCCGCCACCCATATATCTTCGCAGATCTCACAGCCTACCTTCAGCCCTTCGATTCCTTCTATTTCAAACAATAGATTCGTCCCGAACGGTATCGTTTCTTCTTCGCCATTTTTCATCGTATATCCTGCCGGTTCCCGGTTTCCCTCCGTAAAATGCCGGCTTTCATAAAACTCCGCATAAGCGGGAATATTGGCCTTGGGAATAAATCCCAGAATCTTCCCCCGATAGATGGATGCCGCCGCATTATATAGTTTGTTATCCCTTCTGATCGGAAGACCCACAAAGACAAGAGCATCTATCTCCTTTGTATGCTCCGCTATGGCAAGCAGCCCCTCTTCCGCTTTCCGAAGAAGCAGCTCCTGCAAAAATAAATCCCCGCATGTATAGCCGGTGATGCACAATTCCGGGAAAACAATAATTTTCGCCCCGTTCCCGGCCGCCTCTTCTATTCCAAGAATAATTTTCTCCGCATTATATACGGTATCTGCCACTCTGATCTCCGGCGTTGCCGCCGCCGCTTTTATAAATCCATGTTTCATAATGCCAAACCATGCCTTTCTATGATCTGCAAATTTCCGGCCAATTCTATTCCCCGATTATACAATCAGCCTTTCCAGCTCTTCTACCGTAAACTTATATTTTTTATTGCAGAACTGACAGCCCACTTCGACTTCCTTCCCTTCGGCTATCATTTCCTCTATTTCCTTTTTCCCAAGGCTGATCATAGCCCGTTCCACCCTTTTTCTGGAGCAGTCGCAATGGTACCTCATATCCATCGACTCCCCGATCTCCATATCAAGGCCATCCAGCAATATCCCCAGCATCTGTTCCGGAGTATTCCCTGCTTCCAGCGCTGCCGTCACCGACGGGAAACGGCGCAGATTATCCTCCAGCCTTGCAATCACGGCTTCTTCCGCATATGGCATAAGCTGTAGGATAAATCCTCCGGCTTGCTTTACCGTATTATTTTTCTCCATCAGAACCCCTAACCCCACGGAGGAAGGGGTCTGTTCTGAAGCCGCAAAATAATAAGTCAGATCTTCCGCAATCTCCCCGGTCTGCAATATAGTCTGCCCCACGTAAGGCTCCTTTAACCCCATATCTTTCACGACGCGTAAAATCCCTTTCCCTACGGCGGCGCCCACATCCAGCTTCCCTGCCGGGCTTGCGGGCAGGATAACCTGCGGTTCGTTAGCGTAGCCTTTGACATTTCCATTCGCATCCGCCGTTACGGTCATCCCCCCTATCGGCCCGTCTCCTTTGACCTGGAGCGTCAGCAGGTCGTCCTCCCCTTTCATCATCGCCCCCATCATGGCTCCCCCTGTCAGCAGCCGCCCCAAAGCCGCGCTCGCCACCGGGCTTGTATTATGGATGCCCCTCATCTCTTCCACCAGGTTCCTCGTTGTTGCAGCAAAAGCCCGTATCTGCGCATTCGCCGCCGTCACCCTTACCATGTAATCCCTGCTTTTCATCTTTTTTCCTCATTTCTGCACGGCTTTTGTCTCAATTTTCCATCTTTTCTTTCCCATGCTCACGGGCAATCACATAAATCCGTTCGCTTTCTTCCCTTACCTCTTCCTGCGTGTCCGCGTCCACTGCCTTGATAAATTCCATCCCCGCTTTTTCCACGATGGCGCGCATCCCCTCCAGCGTATATCCCCTTTGGTAATGCGTTTCCGTAAAGCGGCGGAACAAATCTTCCTTGTCTTTCGCCTTTGCAAAAATGGTCAGGTCATATTCGTTAATCTGCCCCTCCGCATCATAATAATTTTCCCATATAAAACTACAGTCTTCTCTGTTTTCCGCAATCACGGAATCCCCGATCACCATTTCATATTTATAAACCGTATTAAAATCAAAAAGAAAGATTCCGCCCGGGTACAAATAATTGTTTACCAAACGGAATACCTGCAGCAATTCCTCTTCTTCCAGAAGGTAATTCAGGGAATCGCAGACGCTGATGACAGCCCCCGCCGTTCCATATAGCTCCAGCTCCCTCATGTCCTGGCACAGATATAGAATTTCCTTTCCTGATTTTTCCCGCTTTTCCAAAGCGATATTCAACATTTCCTGGGAATCATCGACACCGATCATATCATAGCCCCGATCCGCCAGAAGCTCCGTCAGCGTCCCCGTCCCGCAGCCCAGATCCACTACCACATTCCGTTCCACAGCCAGAGCCTTTTGGTGCGCCATGTTTTCTTCCGATAACATTCCCCTCTCTGAAGCCGGAATATTGCACGATGCAAGCGCATCTTCCCTCGCAACCCCATATTCCTCTAACGAAGCCGCAATATACGAAGCCCATTCCCTATAAGGAGTATTATCCATAAAAATATCATATACACTTGCAAAATCCGTATACGCTTCCATACTGCCTCCCATAAACCGCAAATTCTGCCCACTGCGTTGTTAGTCGCCAAGTTTCATCGCAATGGCAAAGCCCGCCGCCAGGCAGACGATCCCTGTCAGAACAGACACCACTGTAATTGTCCCCATCCCGCTGATTAAGAGGATAGCCACCGGCGAGGAAACGATCAGGCCGATAATCGCCCAATAAGCATATAATGGAAATTTTTCAAAAATAATCTCTATAATTTTTGCAATCACGAACATCCCTGCTACCACACCGATGCCGAAAGGAAGAAGAACTCCAATGCCCGCCAGAATGCCATTCATATCGAACGACAGAACTGCCTTGATAAAGTTTGTGATCGTTTCCAGCACCGGGTGGTAATATCCGAGCAACAGCAGCACCATCGAACCGCTGACGCCGGGAATCACCATCGTCGCGGATGTGATCATGCCGATCCCGAACAGCTTGATCACCGAAACGAGGCTAAACGACAAATCCGCCGCATTCCCTTCCTTTTCCCCTACCAATGCCAGCCCTGCCACCAGAGCGAAAAAAGCAAGGCATGCTATGATATGCCCGACCTTGACCGAATTTCCTTTCACTTTTTTCCATACCGCAGGAAGTCCCCCAATAATCAAACCGATAAATAAGAGATTGGTCTGGAACGGATATTGGGCGAATAAAAATTCAATGCCGAACGGCACAACGATGACAGCTATGCCGATGCCGATAAAAATAGGAAGCAAAAACTGTATGCTTTTTTTCAGCTCCGAAAACAAATGCGTAATACAATGGATCAGTTTATCATAAATTCCCATGGATACCATCATCGTGCCTCCGCTGACGCCGGGAATCACATTCGCCAGCCCGATAACAATCCCTTTTAAAACATTTTTAATCATCTCAATAACCTTTCCTTTCTCTCAGCCGCCTATGCAGGCTCTTTTTTCATAATACTCCTCAAATGACGGATAAAAGCATCCATCTCTTCATCCGTTCCGACCGTAATCCGAAGATAATTATCAATCCTCGGCTTCTCCCAGTAACGGACATAAATGCCTCTCTTTTTTAATTCCTCGAAAATATGCTTCGCCGGAATATCCTTATGGGAAGCAAAAATAAAATTCCCTTTGGAATCAGGAAAAGTAAATCCCAGCTCCGCCAGTTCTTTCTTTACCCTTTCCCTCGTGGTTATTATCTTCTGCACGGTATTTCTAAAATAATCCTCATCCTTTACCGCTTCCACTCCCAGCTCGATCGAAAGCATATTCATAGTATAGGAATTAAAAGAAAATTTAACGTCTTTTAAATAACGGATCAGTTTCTCCCCTCCCATGGCAAATCCGACGCGCAGCCCTGCCATCGACCTGGATTTGGAAAAAGTCTGCACGACCAGAAGGTTTTCATACCGGTCAATCAGTTTCCGGCAGCTTTCTCCCCCAAAATCCACATAAGCCTCATCAACAATCACAATACTTCCCTGATTGCCTGCCACGATTTCTTCTATCACCTCCACCGATTCCAGTATCCCGGTAGGCGCATTGGGATTCGGAAGGACAATTCCCCCGTTCTCCCCCATATAATCCTCTTTTACAATACGAAAGTCCCCGTCCAGCTTCTTCTGCTCATAAGGAATGTGAAACAGTTCTGCCCAGACATCATAAAAAGAATACGTAATATCCGGGAACAAAATCGGCCTGCCCGAATGAAAAAAAGTAAGAAACGCCATTGCCAGCACATCGTCGCTTCCTACGCCGATAAATAATTGCTCTTTCCTGATATGGTAATACTGGCAGAGAGCCTCCGCCAAATCCCCTGCTTCCGTATCCGGATACAAGCGCAGCCTCCCATAATCAAAAGCTTCTGCCCTTTTCCTCACGCCCGGGGCCGGCGGGTAAGGGCATTCGTTCGTATTTAGCTTGATAATATTCCTGTCCTTCGGCTGTTCCCCCGGGACATATGGAACCACCCTGCGAATATTTTCTTCCCAGTTCATTTTCCGTCTTCTCCTTATTTCCTTACCGATTTTTTATCTCTGCTGACTATTTCCTGCTGCCGTCCGCTTCCCACAGCCGTTTCCGGCGGCCAGCCATTCCCGGCAGCCGGTCATGCCATAGCCGCGTTCTCTTCCCATTCCCCGGCGCTCTTTTCATAGTGTTCCGCTTTCTCCGGCGCGCCCAGCTTTCTGCAGCACTCCGCCATCCGCCTTAACGCATTGCAGCCCCTGCTACGGGCATCAAAAATACTTTCTGTCTCATAAGCCGCATTATAAAACCATATGGATGCCTCCTCATAATCCTCCAGCTCCATATAATGATCTCCCAGCTCCAGGCACAATTCCGAAACCCCTCCCGCTGTCACCGCTTTCATCGCATATTTAAAGAACTTCGGTATATTTCCCAGTTTCCTCTCTATCTTTACCATAATACAAAGGGCTGTTTTTAACTCTTCGCCGCTGCAATCCCCGCCATTACACACATTCTCAAAAAAAGCCTCGGCATTTTCCATATCCTCTTCATCCCCGGCCAAATACAGCTCTCTCGCATACATGTCGAACAGCCTCTTTGAGAGTCCTTCCCCTCTGGCCACGGCCCTGTGCAGCGACTCCAAGTCTCTTTTGGCATGGTTTTCTTTCTGTTCATGAATAATTTCAATATCGCTGTCAAATACCACCGGCGCCGTCCTTACCGTTTCATGAACCGGGTCTATCCACGTAAAGTTCCTCAGCCGCTTAAAAAGCTTCGGCCTGTATTCCTTATCGTAGTTATAAACCGTGCGGAATTTTAGCTGGTTTGTATAATACATCTGGACAATCTCCACTTCCGGGAGCATATTCGCTTTCAATACCCGAAACCTTTCCCTATTTTCCTCATCCAGAATTTCATCCGCATCCGCAGAATAAATATAATCCCCGGAAGCCTTGGAAAACGCAAAATTCCTGGCTGCTGAAAAATCATCTGTCCACTGGAAATCATACACTTTCTCTGTATATTCCGCCGCTATTTCTTTCGTCCGGTCTGCCGAACCAGTATCTACAATAATGATTTCATCCACCAAATCAGAAAGGCAGGACAAACATCTTCCCAAAATTTCCTCTTCGTTCTTTACGATCATGCATAAACTTACAGTAATCATTCCTTTTCCCTCCATCGCCTTCCTGTTATCCGCTTGCGCTTCCGCACAATTCATTATATTATTAAGGTACATTTTTTTATTATTCCTAAAACAACCGTCTTAAGGCTTCAAATGGAGGTATTTATGTTCGCTATGCCATACAGCAAAAAAAATCTTATCCCCATCCTTCTCGCCCAAAGCTTTTTTTCGCTTTGGGCCGTATGCCGCGCCAGCGGTCTTTCCTCCAGAAGCATCCTGGCTCCTATACTGTTTACCGCCTTCTTCCTCTATTTCAAACATATATCGCGGCTCGAAGAAAAACGGCCGGAAATTTTCACAAAACATGCTTCTGCCATCGCTATGGCTGTTTCCTTTCTTTTTACCCTGTTATTTCTTCTCGCCGAATCCCCTTCTTTAACGGACGGGCTCGACCATAAACTTTTCCAGCTGGTGATCCTGGCAGTCTGCGGCATAGGATTCTTTTTCCTTGTTTCCTATTCGCTTGCCTTTCTGCTCATCCTTTCAGTTCCTTATACTTTGACAGAAAATCCCGGACAAGTCAAGCATATTCCGCTTTTTTGCCTTTTCGCCTGTCTGCTCGGGTGGTTCCCTTATTTTCTCTACGAATATCCTGCCATTATGACCCCCGACAGCATCAACCAGCTGGAACAAGTTCTTTCCATGGTTCCATACAGCAACCACCATCCATGGGCCCATACTATGGTTCTAAAAGCATGGTATTCCCTTGGCTTTTTCCTGACCGGGAACCAGAATGCCGCCGTCGCTTTTTTTACCTTGTTCCAGATGTTCTTTATGGCTGCCTGTGTTTCCTGGCTGGTTGCCACCCTCTTAAAACTTGGTGCAAAAAAAGGCATCTGCTATTGGATTACCGCCTTTTATGCACTCGTACCCTATCATGCGGTCTTTGCCGTCACTGTATGGAAAGACGTGATGTTTTCCGGTTCCATCCTCCTTTTTACCACAGCTTTGACGCGCCTGTTCTTTTTCCGCCCCAAACAGCCTTCCGCCTATGTCATCTATCTTTTATCCGGAATTATGATATGCCTTTTCCGCTCCAACGGATGGTATGCCTTTTTATTTTCCCTGCCCTTCCTCCTCTACGCCTTTCGGCGCAGGCTCAGGCAAATGCTGGTTTTAAACCTCGCCGTTCTGGCGGCGGCCCTGATCATAAAAATCCCGGTTATGAACGCTTTTCATGTCACACAGCCGGATTTCGTCGAATCGATCTGCATCCCCCTGCAGCAGACGGCAAGGGTCATTTGTGAAAATAAGGAACTGTCAGCAGAAGAATGGGAAAAGATCCATAAAATCATAGATACTACCTACATCAAAGAATTGTATGCCCCTGGTTTTGCCGATAATATGAAAGAACTGGTGCGGGCTGGAAACCCCGGCTATCTGGAAGAGCATAAGGGGGAATACTTCAGGCTTTGGCTCTCCCTGGGACTTCGGTACCCGTCCGTTTATCTTCGGGCATATATCGACCAGACGGTCGGATACTGGTATCCCGATATTGCTTACACGGTCGGGGATATCGACGGCATCATATCCAACGAAACAGGCGTTGCAAGCACCCCCCTGATCGGAGGCCCTCTCGTCGTAAAGGCAAAAGAAATCCTGCAAAAGCTGGGAGACATGCTCCCGCTTTACGGACTTCTTTTCAGCATGGGGGCTATGCTCTGGGCCATGATATGCTGTATCGCTATTGTTTTCGCCAAAAAGCAATACCGCCGCTCCATCCTGTTCCTGCCAGGCCTGGCCGTTATCCTGACCCTGCTGGCAGCGACGCCTGTATCCTCGGAATTCCGTTATGCCTATTCCCTGGCATATACGATTCCTCTTTATCTGTTGCTTCCATTTATAAAAGAGCCATGAGAGGCACAGGAAGCAGTTTCCGCAGGCAGTACGGCTTTTTCTTTTCCCGGCGTGCCGCGCCATCTGTCAAAATTGCTTCCCGTGCCTCCCGGCTCCTTCTTATAATACTTTGGACAAAAAGTCCTGGAGCCTTTGGCTCTTTGGATGGCTGAAAAACTCCTGAGGCGTATTTTCCTCCATAATAATTCCTTCATCCATAAACAGCACTTTTGTACCTACCTCTCTGGCAAACCCCATTTCATGGGTTACGACCACCATTGTCATCCCGGTCTCTGCCAGTCCTCTCATAACGGCAAGAACCTCCCCCACCATCTCTGGATCCAACGCCGAGGTAGGCTCATCAAACAGCATGACGCGGGGATTCATCGCCAGGGAACGGACAATGGCGACTCTCTGCTTCTGCCCGCCGGACAGCTGGCTCGGATAAGCATCCGCTTTTTCCTTGAGTCCTACCCGTTCAAGCAGTTTCAACGCGTTCTCGCCTGCTTCATCCTTCTCCATCAATTTCAACTTTACCGGCGCCAGGGTAATATTCTGCATGATCGTCAGGTTATTGAATAAATTAAAGTTCTGAAACACCATGCCCATATGTTCCCTTACTTTATCAATATCCGTTTTCGGATCGGTAATATTCACTCCGTCAAACCAGATCTCCCCGCTGGTAGGAACTTCCAGCAGATTCAGACAGCGCAAGAATGTGCTTTTCCCGGAACCGGAAGGCCCGATCACAACAATTTTTTCCCCCTGATGTACATGATAATTCACGCCGCGCAATACATGGTTGTTTTCAAATGTTTTATGTAAGTCCTTAACGATTATCACTTTTACGGAGCCTCCTTTCCAATCTTTCCAGCAAGATCGTCAATATTTTAATTACTACGAAATAAATAACGGCCGCGCCGATCAAAGGCATAAACGGTTCATATGTCCTGGAGGCAATCTGGTTTGCCACCCTTGTCAGATCGGTCAGGCTCACATAACCTACAATCGCCGTCTCTTTCAGCAATACGATAAATTCATTCCCGATGGGCGGAAGCACATTTTTTACCGCCTGCGGAATGATAATGGATATCATCGTCTGCGTTTTGGACAGGCCGAGCGAACGCCCCGCTTCCATCTGTCCCTTATCCACCGCCAGAATACCGGCCCGTACAATCTCCGCCACATAAGCGCCGCTGTTGATGCCGAAGGAAAGAACAGCTACCGCCACCCGGTTCTTCGCGCTGGAAAATATAATAAACCACATGATCATCAGCTGAAGCACAGAAGGCGTTCCCCTGATCACATCTATGTAAATATTAGCGAGTATTGCCAATATTGTCTTTTTCCCGTTCCTTCTCACCGACAGCTTCATAAACGCAAGAACTGTGCCGATAATCATACCTAATATTGCGGCAAACGCCGCAATCTGCAAAGTCACTCCCAGACCCTGCAAATACAATTTCCACCGGTCCCCGCTAATAAAAGCAGCATCAAACATTTCTGCCACTCTTTCCAACCATGCCTGCATTTCATGTCATCCTTTCTTCATTTCTGAACCCGCATACTTGGAAAGAGGATAGCGGATATCCCGCTATCCTCTCCCGTTTCTATCTGATTTTCCACATGAAATATGTCAACCTTTTCCACCTTCGATGTATTCCTCTACCAAAGCGTCAAAAGTTCCATCTTCCATCATCTCCTGCAGAGCCGCATTGATCTTCTCAGCCAGTTCCGTATCGCCCTTCGGCAGGGAAATAGCATATTCTTCTGTTTCAAAACCAAACTGGGCGCCGTCTACCGCCGTTACTTTTCCTTCAAATTTCGTTTCAAATACTAACGCCGGATTTTTATCTACGATCACACAGTCCAGCCTTCCATTTACCAAATCATTTACCGCATCCAAAGCTTTATTATACTGAGCAACTTCCGCCCCTTCAACGTCTTCCGCAAGGATGTCTCCTGTCGTGCCAAGCTGTACGCCGATCGCTTTTCCCTTCAAATCTTCCGCACTTGCAATCGCAGAACCCTCCGGCAGAATGACATACTGCACTGCTATATAATAAGGGTTGCTGAAATCAACCATTTTCTGCCTTTCATCCGTAATTGTCATACCGGCTATAGCAACATCAATTTTTCTCCCGATGGAAGCCACCAGAGCATCAAACTCCATATTTTCCACTTGTACTTCAACGCCCATCTTTTCGCCGATCGCCTTGATCAGAGCAATATCGAAGCCATCCGGCTCTCCATTGTCGTCTACATATTCAAAAGGCGGAAACTCCGCGTTTGTTCCTACATTCAGGACTCCGTCGTCCAAAGCCCCTGAACCGTCTGTGCTTTCTCCATCCGCCGCCTCTGCTTCGCTTTCCGCATCCGCCGCTTCTCCAGCATTGGTTTCCTCTCCAGCAGAAGTCTCTTCCTCAGCAGAAACCTCTGCACCCTCATCGGAAGCTCCCCCGCATCCAGTCAAAAGAGCGAGGCATAATACGGATGCCATCATCGCAGCCAATAACTTCTTCATAATATCATCCTCCTGATTCCATTTTATGATGCCCTTCACAGCCTTCCTGTTTCCAGCATCCCGTTTCGCTATAGGTCAGCATATCATGTTCATCATGGAAAATCAAGAATTAATATTCATTTTCTTGCATTTTATACACAAGTTGTCGTCCTAAACGGAATTTCACGGTCAATCCATACTGTTGTTCTCTGTTCTCCGGCGATCACTGCCAGTTCCTTCCCTTTATTTCTTTTCACAAATGTCCTGCCAGGCCTCAGGCTGTACTGCCCTGTAACGGAATGCTCCCATATCATATCAGGAATTTTCACTTCAAATCCATCCTCTGTCTTCTTCATAATACAACTGCCGGCATATTTGACATTTCCCTCTCCATCACAATCATAAATCTGTATGCTGCGAAACATTAAATAAATCAAATATAGCATTCCGGCAGCCAGCATAATGCCGCTTATGGTAAAAGTAACTGCCTTTACTACTTTGCCCGCCGTTTCCATACGCTTTGTCATCCGGGAACGGTTCCCCATTTCAGGCTTTGCGGCTGTTTCCGGCACTTTCGCCTGAGTAGTTTCTTCTTTATACTCCTTTTTCCGATCAGGCATTCTTACCTGGGGCTTTTCGATTTTCTCTATTTCCGTATCAGCGGCTCCATCTGCTGCGTTTCCTTTTTCCTTTCCTTTGTTTTTCTCATTTCCCCCGGGACTGCTTTTTCTTTTCTTTACCGGCTCTTTTTCTTCTCCCGGCTTCTCCTTTTCTTTCTCCTCTTCCCCTTTTGCCAGAACTGCACCCTGGCCTCCGTCCTGCTCCTTCCCCGAACCGTTGCCGGATCCTCCCTGGTGATCCGTCCCGTCTTCTCCCGTATCTTCTTTCTTCTCTTCCTGCCCTCCCCCATTGCCTTTCTCATCTTCCTTTTCTTCCTTCTCTTTCTCTTCTTTCTTCTCTTCCCCTTCCTTCTCCTCTTCCTTTCCCTCTCCGTCTCCCTTTTCTTCTTCTTTTTCCTCTCCGTCACCCTTCTCTTCTTCTTTTCCAATGTCCTTTATTTCGATATCCTGCACCGATATATTGCCGCACCGATCCCTGACCGCAATGGAAACAGCCCCTTCCGCTTTCCACTCCATTCGGTTCTCCTTCTGCCAGGTCTTTCCCCCGTCAAAAGAATACGCCTCCGAGGCCAGCCCGCTCCCCAGACTTCCATCCGGCTGGATATCCTTCGCCGTCACATAAATAAGATTGTCTTTCCTGCCGCCCTGCCCCGAATAGCTAATCCCTTCTATCACAGGCGCAGTCACATCAATATTTTTTACCTCTATGGATAAAACCAGTTCTTTTTTGTCGATATCTTCGTTTTCCGCCAACAGACGTACATAATATATCCCGTTCTCCTTCACTTTCACTTCCTGGGACGAAACCTCATCCATTCCTTTTCCTCTCCAAGCAAAAGGGTTCTCCGATAACCGAAGGAGTCCCCCCGTATCCTGAACAGCCGCCTGCAAAACCACATCGCCGCCAGTCCATTCCGTATTTTGGCTGGATACTGAAAATTCCGCATAACTTTCTTCCCCGCTTCTGCCGCAGGAAAGTGCATATCCATCCACTGTTTCTTCCGTCTTTTCACAGGACAGGCGATAGCCATCGATGTTCTTTTCATCCTTTATGCAGCTGAGTGCATAAACATCCACATCTTCCAAAGTTTTTCCGCAGTTTAACCCATACTTTTCTACCGAAGACTCTGTCTTTCCACAGCCCGCTTTATAACTATCCACCGTATTGGCATTTTTGCCGCAGTTCAGCCCGTAAGAAACTACTGTTTGCCCATTCTTCCCGCAGTTTAACGCATACTGCTCCACGCTCGAATCACTTTTTCCGCAGCCCAGCGCCCATGATTCCACGGTATTGGTTTCCTTCCCGCAAATACGCTGATACCTTTCTATCGTTTTCTCCGTTTTTCCGCAGACAATCTGTTTATAAGTATGCCAGGAATCCATATACTGACAGGTCCAACATGTCGAATTCACGTCCTCCCTAGTTCCCGCCCCGCAAGCCATATGGCGAAAATTCGCCCGGAAATGAAGGACAAGCACATTCCCATGATGATAGCAATAACCGCTTTCCTCCCGCACCGTTTGAAGATTTCCTACATACTCCATGTCGCATCTTTCTTCCCGATAGCAGGAATCCGTGTGCTGATGGTATACCGGCTCATAACATCCTCCTCCCGAAGCTTCATTTCCCGCATGCACATGATAAACCGCATTCTGGTAACAGCCGCCTTTTGATGCCGCGCTTCCGCTGTGGCTGTGATAAACCGGCTTTCCATAACAACCTCCCCCCGCCGCCTGGCTTCCGGTATGAGTATGGTAAATCGGCTGGTTATAACAACCCCCTTTTCCGGCCGCGCTTCCCGTATGCTTATGGTAAACCGGCTGGCTGTAACATCCCCCTTTTACCTTCGCATCTCCCTCATGGACATGATAAACCGGCTTCCCATAGCATCCTGTTCCGGCTTCTTCCGTTCCTTTATGCGTATGCCGGATCTCTTTTTGAAAACATTCCCCTCCGCTTTCATCCCCCTGATGTACATGATAGACAGGGGCAGAAAAGCAATCTCCGCCTCCCTCTTCGCTGCCCTGATGGATATGCCTGATCTCCTTTCCATAACATCCGCCTCCCTCCTCTTGGTTTCCCGTATGTATATGATGGATTTTGGATAATATCCTGCTTTCTTCTTTTGCATAAGATATGGACGGTATTGCAAGCGCTATGGCAAATAGCAGGGCGGTAAATCGAATCCATTTTTCTTTCTTTTTCTTCATCTAAATTCTCCTTTTCTCTTGTTTTCTTTCTTTTCTCTATTATCTATTGCGATACACTTTCTTCTTTTGGGACAAAAAAACCTATCCATCGGAAATCGCACTCCGATCGACAGGTTTCACGTCATTTATTATTTTCACGAATATTGTTAGATTATGATACCATTGCAGGGCTTATGCTGTCAACGAAAAAACATCTGAAAAGATTGGACATTTAGTCCAAAGAAACTATGTTGTTTGCATACTTTCTATTTATTAGAAGTTTTTAATATAAACTATACATTGAAAAAAATATTGAAAAAATCCTGCGAATCTGTTAAGATATGAACATAGGAAAACAATCGCCCACAAGGTGGGTTGACCTTTTTGAGAGTAGAAAAACCACCCCACTACCGGTCAAAGTTGAGGGGCGGTTTTTCTATGTACGGCTACTTACAAAACATAAAAACGAATGTAAGCAATGCCAAAAGAAAAAGACCAAAATTCATTAAATCAGTAAAATCAAAATGATCTTTCATAGACATCACCCCCATTCAAAATAGAATGAGGCCAACGCACCCTGCAAACACGATTGCTTTCTAAAATAATCTTAGCACAGCTTTCCAATAATTGCAACATTTTATTTGCAAGATCGTTGAAAAAAACCATTTCATATGTTATAATATATATGTCAGGGCAATTCCTGTGGATTGAAATAACGATCTTGCAAATAAAGAAGAGATTATCATGTTATATTTAGTAAATAATGGTAAGCTCTTCTTTATTTCTACCCATCAATCCCTGCCTAAAACCTCATCAGCCCCTCCAGCCAATAATACAGCTCCGGATTGGATGTCCTCACATTCACGCTCAAATCCCCGTTCCCGAAAACCACTCCAAAACCATACAAGGCCTGAAGCATGCATACCACCGCCAGACAGACCATCAGCCTCCGCATCGTTCCTTCTTTCCGGGCTTTTTCCCCCAAGGCAAAGCAGACAAGCACAGCCGCCAGCCACGCGCCCCAAACCATATCCACCATATATCTTTGCAGAATTCCCGCCCCGGTTACATCCACAACGGCAAGAACCGCCGATACCGCAATCCCTGTCAAAGCCGCGCCGTACAACCGCCTTTTTTTCAACAGTTCCTTCCCCTTTCCCATCCAAAGCAGGATCCATAAAAACGCGTTGCTTGCCAGCAAGCCCCCATACGTATATTCCGCATTCAGTTTTCCCATATAAGAAGCGGAAGCGATCTGGACTCCCTCCAGATAAGGGAAATCGCTTCCCACCACAGGCGGCCGGAAAAAATAATGCCAAATGCCGAGCAATGCCTGAGAAAGGTGAAAGCCCCGCTTCGTCATATCGTTGCTCGTAAGGCTGTAGGCCGCCCCAAAATCAAAAGGCGAACCGAACCTGGCCGCATTGTAATACATAATTCCTGCCGCCACAAGCATATAGGGAACACAAAGGCAGATCGTATCCCACAGGTTTTTTTTGCCAAACAGCACCCTTTTCTCCATCACTTCCTCCCAGAAAAGGGGAATCGCCAGACACGAAAACAAAAGCATCTGGGGGCGGCATCCCGCCACCAGCGCCATGCAAAGGGATCCCAGGATATAACAGATCCTCCTGCCTTTTACGGACAACGTATATTTTCCCCGGATCCATAGCCAAAGCCCGGCCGCCGTAAACATATTCGCCGCCATAATCGGCGTATCGTACAGATCCGGCCTTGCAATCACGAACAAATAGTTCCCCGCGCATACGGTAAGAATGCTTACCAACAAATATAGGAAAAATGGAATCCGCGAAAACCACCGTTTCGCCATTTCCCAGAACAAAGCAAACACGGCCAAGATAAATCCGCTGTAAAAAAGAAAAACAGCGATATAATTAGGCAAATGACGGCCGGTCAGCAAATAACAGGGCAAATAGAGCAACAGTTCCGGCACGACTCCGAAATAAACATAATATTTTCCTTCAAAATATGCATAATCCGCCCGGTAATCAATGCCGTTTGCCTGAAGATAAATCGTATCGTAAGGATTCGGCGCGTTCAGAAGCCCCTCCGACGGTTCATAGTCCAGATAGCAATGTCCTTCCGCCAGGGCTTCTGCCAGTTCCTGATACTGCTTATGATGCGGCCAGGGAGATACCACGCATATGGGGTTCACATGAGCCAGCTTCCAGGCCACCCCGACCAATACCAGCGCAACCGCTCCCGCCGCCAGCGCCTGTCTCCATGTTCCAAGAAAGGCATCCGCTTCTTCCTGCCTCTTTTCCCCCCATAAAGCCCGGTACAACAAAAGCACAACGCCGAACAGCAAAACAGCCCGTCCTATATGGAACACAAACGGAATACGGGCATTGGCGCAGACCGCGTTTACCGTAGCCACGCTCCCCGCTGGTACCGTAAACGTTACCGTGATCTCCCCTGTTTTGCCGGAAGGATAGATATTCGTATAATAACTTTTTCGAATACCCGGCATCAACATTCTTTCGGGCAGGGAGTATGGATAATAATTCCCCTCATCGGTCAGCGTCACCGTATATGGGATTCCCTCCTCTTCCGAAAAATCCACGGCGAAGAAAAGATTATGTATTTCCCTGTCCACCCCGGCGACATGCAAGACCAAAGTCCCCTCAGGCACCACATATTCCCCGGAGCCTTCCGCCGTTTCCATGCCCCCTTCCACATCGATTTGCTCAAAAACCATTCTTTCCTTATAAAACAGGCTTTTCCATGCAGAAAAGTTAAAAATAAAAAGCTCCGCCGCCAACACTCCAAGAATGATCCACAATATGGGCCGATATTTCTTCCATCTTTCATTCCCTGCCCCTGCCTGTATTGTTCCAGTTTTTCTTATCACCGTTTTCTCTCCCTGTTTATTCGTAAAATATGTTATAATGATATATTATAATGAAGCACGCTGATGTGCAATTCCAAATGAGAGGTTCCCATACATATGACAAATCTGCAAAGTAAAAATATACGATCCATCTTATTCACGATTACCGCTTTTTGCATGGCGGCTGCGCTGCTTCAGGGAATTCCCATGCTTTCCCGGCTTCCCAGGAATGCGATATGGCTTGGCACGCTTCTTCTTTTTCTCCCGGTTCCCCTTACCCTCTTTTTTCTCCATAGAACCGGGAAACTGACGGAAGAAAAAATCCTTTATGCCATCCTTTTTTCGGGCATGTTATTTCGCTGCTGTTATGTGCTTCTGTCGGGCCTTTACGACAGGCAGCACGATGAAGGAGTTTATACGGGGATCGCTGACCGCCAGGCAAACCCCGGCCATATCGGATATATCGAATATATTTATAAATTCCGCAGACTTCCCGATTTTAACCCTTACCAGCTCTTTTCCTATTACCATCCGCCCCTCCACTATATATTGTCCGGGCTTTGGCTAATCTTCCTGACCGGGATCGGAATGCCGGAGGATCTGGCCTTCGAAAACCTTCAGATTCTTCCTTTGTTCTATTCCGGCCTGTTTATGCTCCTCACCCTTCTTATTTTAAAGAAATTGGGCGCGCATGGCAAGCCTTTCTATACCGGCCTGCTCCTCGTCGTCTTCCATCCTGCCCTTACGATCCTGTCCGGCAGCGTCAACAACGACATGCTTTCCGCCCTTCTGCTTGCCTCCTGCATTTATGCCTCTCTATGCTGGATCAGGGAAAAGACCTTGAAAAATCTGATTTTTATTGCCCTTTCCATCGGTTTCGGCATGCTGTGCAAAATCAATGCCGCCATCATCGCCCTCCCCATAGGGCTTATTTTCCTGTTGGATTTTATTCAGACCATCCGGCAAAAAAAGCGGCAGAATCTCCTTCTCGCCCTTCGTCATTATACGCTGTTCGGCCTCGTCGCCGGATCAATCGGCTTGTCCTGGATCATCCGCAATCTCATCCTCTTCCATGTCAAGCCCGGCATTTCCTCTGCCACGGAAGCCTCTGTCATGTATACGGGAAATTATAGCATTTGGGCGAGAATCGGCCTCCCGGCATTTGCCGACTGGCATTTTTCCTTTCCTTTTCATCCTTTGAGCGGCGATGCCATCCATAATACCTGGGTCATCATGTTCCAAACCTCCCTTTTCACAGAAGTATATCCCACCGAGCTTTCCGGCCTGCCCCTTATCCTCTGTCAAGCCGTATATCCCCTTGCTATTTTGGCTGCCCTCTGTTCCGCCGTCCTCTTCCTTGTCCTGCAATGCCGGAAATATATTCTTGCAAAAAAACAGCTCCATCAGCCCGCAGCCCATGAAGCCCTTTTCCTTTTTTTCGGTTACTTGATTTTTTTATCGAGTTTCGCTGCCTTTTCGTTAAAGTATCCCTACACTTGCAGCAGCGATTTCCGCTATATCGTCATCTGCCTCGTCTACATCGCCATCGGCCTGTCTGACGGTTCCTGCCCTCATTCGGACAGCCATGCTGCCCCTGCCAGCCCTGGCAACAGCTCTTCTGCCTGTCAAAAAGTTTTTTCCATCTTCCAGCATGCCACGCGCGTCCTAGTATGGATCACTCTTTTCCTGACCACCATGATATACATGATCTGGGAGCAATGGTGACATTCCGGCAGCCGCTGCCAGGCCTCCTTTCCCTAATCCTTCATCTGCCTCCCCTCCCCGTTTAAATGGTATTTCTCCTTATAAATCAGCTCCGATACCGGCACAATCCCATACCCTTGTTCTTCCAGCCCTGCAATCAATTTTTCCAGCGCCTGGGCCGTATATTTCGCACCATTATGGCAGCGGATGATCGACCCATTTCTTAAATTCCCGTTTTTCAGCACATTAGCCAATATAGCATCCACGCCATAATCTTTCCAATCCAGGGAATCCACGTCCCAGCATATGGAATAATACCCGCATTTCGCCGCAGAACTTATGACACGATTGTCATAGTCTCCATAAGGCGGGCGAAATAAAAACATTTCATATCCCGTCAACTCCTGTACTTTCGTATGGGCTTGTTTGATCTCCTCCAGGCATTCCTCCGCTGTCAGCTGGGGCATATGTTTATGGCTTTCCCCTACGCTCCCCAGATCGTGTCCTGCACCAAGTATGGCTTTTACATCTTCCGGGTAATTTTCCACCCATTCCCCCGTCAAGAAAAAGGTGGCCTGAATATTATGCTTTTTTAATATTTTCAATATGCTGGATATATCCCCGTTCCCGTAAGTGGCTTCAAAGGACAGCGCCACTTCTTTTTTATCCGTTTCCACGCTGCTGATGGGGAGAAGCTTCCCGTTCACGCTGCTGCTGACCGTCACGGAACCGGGCAGAACCGCCGCCGCCCCTTTTATGATCGCCAAAGCCGCCAGCACGAATACCACCGCGCCCGCCCCTTTTACCAAAAGCAGATTCCGGTATTCCTCTTTCGATTGCCCCTCTTCCCTTTTCGGTATGATTTTTCCTATTCTCTTCCTGATTCCTTCGGTATGCCGCTTCATATATGTACAACACCTGCCGCTGCTATTTTTACAATATATGATACCCGGAATCTGAATAGACTTTACACCCTGCAAAGCATCTGCATTCTATCCTTTTCATTTCGCATACTTTTCCGCGATCCTGACCAGAACCTCCACGATTTTTTCCATATCGTCCGCACAGGCATACTCGAACCTTCCATGAAAATTCTGTCCTCCTGTACAAAGGTTCGGGCAGGGAAGCCCCATAAACGACAGCCTTGCACCGTCGGTGCCGCCCCGGATCGGCACAACTATCGGTTCCACGCCGAGTTCTTCCATAGCTGCTTTCGCATTTTCCACCAAATGCATATGTTTCTCAATGATTTCCTTCATATTGTAATAGGAATCTTCCAGATTGATCTCAAACGTTCCTTCCCCGTATTTTCCATTCAGGTAATTGCCGATCTGCCTAAAGGTTTCTTTTCTCTTTTCAAACTTTTTTCTGTCATGGTCCCTGATAATATATTCCGCTTCCGCTTTTTCCACCGTGCCTTTCAGGGAATCCAGATGATAAAAACCTTCATAGCCGCATGTATGGGCCGGAGCTTCCGATTGGGGAAGCATGGACTGGAATTCCTGGGCCATCAGAATCGCGTTGCGCATCTTGCCTTTCGCCTCTCCCGGATGCACACTCCTCCCGTTCACTGTCACCTTAGCCCCTGCTCCGTTAAAATTTTCATACTCCAGTTCGCCGAGCCGCCCTCCGTCCACGGTATAGGCATAATCCGCTCCAAAAAGCTTTACATCAAAATAATCCGCCCCGCTTCCGATTTCCTCATCCGGCGTAAAACCGATCCTTATCTTGCCGTGGATGATCTCCTTATGCTGCAATAAATATTCTGCCGCCGCCATGATTTCTGCCACTCCGGCCTTATCATCCGCACCCAGAAGGGTAGTCCCGTCCGTTACAACCAGCCTCTTGCCCGCATAAGAAGCCAGTTCTGGAAAATCCTCCGTTCGCATAACGATCTGTTTTTCCTCATTCAGCACAATGTCTTTTCCATCATAGCCTTCTATGATACGAGGCTTCACCCCAGCCCCCGAAGCCGCAGGAGAAGTATCCATATGGGCGATCAGCCCGAGCACCGGCGCATCGGCACAGCCCTCGGAAGCCGGAATGGACGCATACACATAGCATCTCTCCCTGTCATAAACAATTTCCTCCGCTCCCATCCCTTCCAGCTGGCTTGCCAGAGCTTCCGCCAAGTCATGCTGCTTCTGCGTGGATGGCGTGGATGCGCTTCCTTCCGCTGATTCCGTATCAATCTTTACATATTTTAAAAAGTTCTCAATGACTCTTTCCATTTCCGCCTCCATAGGCAAGCCTTCCCGCTTTGCCTTTTTTCTTACATTTCCGCATAAGATTTCAGCTCCTGTGATAACGCCCGGATATTATCCAGCACTTTCCCGCACTCTTCCATCTGCTGTGCCGCTTCCGAAGCCGTCTTCACGCCCGCTTCCGAAGATGCCGCCACTTCCTCGCTGGAAGCCGACAGGTTCGTAATCCTTTCTGCAATGATGCCCGTCGCCTGGAGGATCTCCCCGATCGTCATTTCCATGTTGCGGATGCTGTCCGTCAGCCCGCCCACTTCTCTGTCGATCTCTTCAAATTTCTCCTTCGTCACATCAATCATGCCCGTCTGTCTGTTAATGGATTCCACCGAGTTCTCCAGACTGTCCGACGCGCTCCTCGCATCATCAATCAATTCTTTAATAATATTGGTGATCCTTCCTGTCGCATCTTTCGTCTGCTCGGAAAGCTGCCTGATCTCATCCGCCACCACGGCAAAACCCTTTCCCGCATCCCCGGCGCGGGCTGCTTCTATAGAAGCATTCAGCGCCAGAAGGTTCGTCTGCGAAGAAATATTCAGAATATCCCCCACGATGCTCTTCACCTCGTCCACCTTAGCGGTCAGGCGCGCCGTCGCCTCCACGGTTTCTTTGCTAGCGGACTCTACGCCTTCTGCCTGGCCTTTCAGCTCGCGCACCAGCCTTGCCCCCTCTTCCACGTTCTCCGAGGCCGCCTTGGATATCTCCGCAACCTTCGCGCTTTCCTTCCCTGCCAGATCCGAGCTTGTCTGGATCGTATTGCACATATCGGCCTGTTCCTGAATCGCCTGAGCCGTGCTTTCCGTACTCTCGGCAATATTATTCATCGAAAAACTGTTCGCATCGATGCTTTCTTTTAAGCTGCCCAGCATTTCATTCGCGCTTTCAAAATTGCTGTTGATATCCTCTGCCGCAGCTGCCATTTTCCGGGTTATCATTTCCTGTCTGGCCGCCGCCCTCTTTATGTTCCCCACGCTTTCTTCATTAAATTTCTGCGTAATGTCCATCACGCTGTAAGTCGCGATACAGATCAGAATGGTGATTGTCCATCTGATCATCACAAATCCGACATCCATCGACCCCTCCGATACATCCCTCACGGTCCTGATCACATTGGCCACTGCGATGACCGATGTCCCATATATGGCAAAACGCTTGTTCAAATAGGTAATTGCCGCTATCATAATTGGAAACGCATACACATAAGTAAGCTCCTCTGCTCCCAGGCACATCATGGACAGGAAAGACAAAGCGCCCATGCCAGTCATCACAATTCCGCATAGCTTTCTTCCTCTGAACATAAAATACCCGGCCACGCAGATACACAATGCCAGCGCAAATATCACCATCTGGATATAGGTACCGGTATCCGCCGTTTTCTGCACAATCGCATACAACATGGACAACACCATATAAAACAAAGTCGCTCCAATCAATATAAGTACCCTTTTGTCTGCCCTTAAAAATTGCTCCCTCGTCATCCTGCTCCCTCCACAACCTCTTATATTTTACATTTGATGACCTGTTTGCGTACCAACGTAATTTATTATACCACTCCCCCATTCAATTTTAAAGTAACAACCAGACGAATTTTTACACTTTTCCTGTTTTTAAAAGAGATTATAAATATTTTTTATCTTTTCATATCCCATTTGCACAAAATGTGGTAAAATAAGTGCATGTAATTTTTGAAAAACGACAGCATCTTGCAGAAATATCATGGAGGTAGACAAAATGTTTCACAACAAAAAAAATGGCTTAAAGGAACTGGCAACTTTAGCGCCCATCATAGAACAGCCTTCCAACCGGGAAGCCTATGCCATTTATAAACGTCTGGAAAAAGGCCGGGTACAATTCAACAATCTGTCCTCGGACGGATTAAGCGCCGCCATGGACATCAGCACAGTATCCCTTTCTCTCAATGAAAAAGCCGAACTGCTCCAACAAACATGCGGTGATCTGGAACGATCCATTTCCGCTATTGATACTTCTTCCCAAACTACCTCGCAGATCACAGGAGAAGTCACCAATGCACAGGACCAGCAGTCCATGTCCATCATCGAGATATCCGTAAATGCGGCGGATATCCTTACACATACCCAGCAGAGCGAGGAAAGCATCAGCTCCATCATCGATATTTCCCAATCCGCGTCTTCATTTTCCAGGGAAATGAAAAGCGATATGGAATCGCTCTTGGAAGTGATCCAGCAAATGCAGGAGGTTATTTCCTCTATTAACAATATCTCATCACAGACCAACCTCCTTGCCCTGAACGCTTCCATTGAAGCCGCCAGAGCCGGGGAAGCCGGAAAAGGATTCGCCGTCGTTGCCGATGAAATCCGTACGCTGGCAGAACAAACGAACGCCCTTACTTCCAATATGGGGGGTTTTGTATCCAAAGTGGAGAACGCCTCGCAAAGAAGCAGGAAAAGCATTGCCTCTACGGCAGATGCCCTGACGCAGATGGCGGAAAAGCTTACCGAAATTGACGGCCTGAATAAGGAAAACCGCCAAAAAGTTATCGATATCAATAACGAGATAAACAACATCGCCGGAAGCAGCGCAGAGATCAGCAATGCCCTGGGGCAGCTTGACGAACAGTCCGCAGAACTCCATGGGCAGATTTCCTATCTGACCGAAGATGTCTCCCGTATTTCAGAAGTCAGCAAAGGCATAAAGGATGTATTGCGTCCGCTGGAGTCCGCAGAAAAGCATCTCTCTGCCCTGAACCAAACCGCCGGGCAAATGTCCGCCGATCATTTTTATATGCTGGATAACAAACAATTTCTGCAGCAGATCCGTTCAGCAGCCGATGCCCAGAATTTATGGCTTGAAAATCTGCAGAAGATGATCGAAGGCGGAAAACCGACATCTTTACAGACGGACGCTGCCAAATGCGCTTTCGGGCATTTTTATTACAGCAGGACTCCGGGAAACCCCCGTATTTTGCAAATATGGAAAGAAGTCGAGCCAATGCATAAAGAACTGCACAAAGCAGGGAAGGATGCGATTCTGGCATTGCAGTCCGAAAAAACAGAGCAGGCTGAAAAACTGTACAAGCATGCGCAGGAGCTTTCCGCTTCCCTCGAAAATAAATTTGAAACAATCTGTTCGGAAGTGGAACAGCTGGAACAAAGCCATATCAACGTTTTCGAAACGATTTCAGAGTAAAAAGAAGAAGAGGTATTCGCAGGGACGCCAAGGGGATTATAGCATCCCGGCAAACAGCGGAGCGGCAATTACTGTCAGTATTCCGGATACAACGATGGAAAGGCTGCTCATCGCCCCTTCGATTTCCCCCAGTTCCATAGCTTTAGCAGTGCCGATGGCATGGGACGAGGTTCCAAGCGCAAGCCCTCTGGCGATAGGCTCCTGAATGCGGAAGAGCTTAAAAATACTTTCCGCAATCACATTTCCCAAAATCCCGGTAATAATGATAACAACCACTGTCACCGTCACGATGCCTCCCAGCTTTTCAGAGACTCCCATTCCGATCGCCGTCGTTATGGATTTTGGCAGCAGCGTCACATATTGCTCGTGCGAAAAACCAAACAGTTTCGACATAACCAAAACCGTGGCCAAACTGGAAAATACACCCGAACAAATGGCCGTAACCACAGCCGCCCAATTCTTCTTCAGCAATTCCATCTGCTGGTAAAGCGGGACTGCCAGACATACTGTAGCAGGCGTCAAAAGATAACTCAAATATTTCCCCCCTTCATAATAATCAACATAATCTATCCGAAATATGCCCAGCACGAACATGACAAACGCAATAGAAACCAAAAGAGGGTTGCACAACGGGCTTTTTATCCTCTTTTTCATCTGTAATCCTATCTCATATCCGATCACGCTGACCGCCACCCCGAAAAACAATGATTTTCCTAAAAATACTTCCATAATGCCCCTCACTTCCGCTTCGTATCCGTCTCTTTTTTTCCTTTTCTGATCATTCCCTGCGCACACCGTCCGGTTGCCGCCATAACAACAATTGTCGTCACCCCCACCACGGCGGCCAGCGGCAGGAAAATCCCCTCCAATTCATGCCAGGAGTCCAACAGCCCTGCCGCCGCCGGAATAAACATCAACGGCATGATTTCGATAAGGAAATCCGCGCTTTCTTTTACCGCTTCCAGCTTTAAGACCCCGCTCATCAGCAAAGCCAGCATAATTCCAAGCCCGTATATGCTCGCCGGAACCGGCAGGGGGAATATTTTTTCCAATAATTCCCCGCTCAATGTGATTACGATGATAATACTGAATTGTTTGATATATTTCATAAGTTCTTCCTTTTTTACATAAGATGTATATGTAGTCTGTTTATTAGTTATAGAGGTTTTTACATTTTAGCATGTTGGGGATGGGATGGCAAGAGGAAGGGATATGGCTGAGGATTCTATGTTAAAACGGCTTTCGATGGCCGAGATTGTAACAGAAGATAATAATTGGAATCAATATTCGGCTCTGCACGATTCCTTTCTGGAAGAGCTTTCCTACAGCAGGCAAAAATACCACAAGACAGATATATGGCTGTTGGACGATATGTAGTGTTAAATCTTTCTGATCCCATCTATCACGCTTTTTATGATTTCCTCTTTTGATACCTCTAATTAACCATGACCTGTTTGACACCCCGCCCCTTTGCACCTATAATAAATAGATAACAAGGAGGATGTCATATGAGTTCAAACTTTATCGTTTTTACCCTTTATCTCATTATCATATTTGCAGTGCTCTATTTCATACCGAAACGAACACGGATGAAACGGGCCAAACAAGCCGAAAGCCTGATCGGGGCAGGGGGACAAGGGGCATACACAAAGGAACAGCAGGCCCTTGCCAGGGAACAATTTGCATCATACCGTAAAACAGTTTATGCAGACCATCCCCAAGTGGAACGATTCGAAACCATCAAAAAAAGAATTATCCTTTTTCTGCTTTTTTCCAGTTTCCTGCTCCTATTTGCCAAAGTCTGTTTTGCCTCAAAAACTATGAGTATTTCCATAATAGCATTTATCCCGGGGTTTCTCACCGCCTTTGGGATTAATGCAATTTTCCTGCTCTGCGCTATGGGTCCGAAATGGAAAATGGCGTTTTTCTTATATCTTCTGATATTAAAAGATATCCTGTCAGCCGTAAACACGCTGCACACCCAATTGGGCATTGATTCTTTTGAAAAACTTTTACAGATATATATCAACAGCTTTCAACAAAATCCTCTTGCTGTCGGTATGGATGTCCTTTCCTGGATCTATATACTGCTCGTTCTTATTGCCGCCATATGGCTGACGCTTATTCCTAAAAGCAGGGAATTGGCAAAACAGTCGGAAGTTCTTCAGATGCAGTTGAAAAATTTCACGCCCGCTCCTTAAGGATGTGGGTTCAACAGTCAGCAGCTCCGCTGCAAGAAAGGGCGTCTTGCCCATTGCTTGCGGGAAAAAGAAAGGAAAACTATGGATATTTTAGATTGCGCGCGCAACATTAATAAATCCCACGAAAACGACGTACTCGCCCGGCTCACTACGGTCTGGGGGGAAGGACTGGATGCGGAGCATGTGCTGGAGGAGTATCCAAGGCCCCAGCTGAAAAGAAATAATTATACAATCCTGAACGGGTACTGGCGGTATGCCATCACCCGGTCTGCCGATATGCCGACCAACTACGATGGAACGATTCTCGTCCCGTTTTCCCCGGAAAGCATCCTCTCCGGCGTGGAAAGACAGCTGCAGCCCGGGGAATATTTATGGTATGAGCGGGGTATTTTTATAACCGCCAAGGATTACTCCTCGCTTTCCTCGAAAAGGCTGATTCTCCACTTCGGCGCCGTTGACCAGGCGGCTTGGGTCTATCTGAACGGAAGGAAGGTATGCAGCCACTTGGGCGGCTATCTGCCCTTTGAAGCGGATCTTTCTCCCTTTCTCAGGGAAGGGTGCAACTCCCTGTCCGTAAGGGTTCGGGATGACAGCGATGCTTCTTACCATTCCAGAGGCAAACAGACGCTGAAGCGGGGCGGCATGTTTTATACTGCCCAGAGCGGCATCTGGCAGACGGTATGGATGGAATGGGTTCCTGAAAACTATATCCAAAAGCTCTATTTGACCCCCGATTATGACAAAGGGGAACTCCATATTCAGATACTGACCCACGGGGCAGCTCCCGTTAAAATACAGATTTATGAAGAAAACAGATGCGTCTTTGCTGGCTCTTATAAAAAACCTGTCCTGCCGAAAGGAAAGGAGGATCCGTCTTCCTCCTATCCTGCTGCTAGGAAAAAAGCGGAAGAGTACAGCCTTTCCGCACGCGCGGCCATTCCGAAAGCGCACCCATGGACCCCGGATGATCCGTTTTTATATACTTTGGCTATACAGTTCGGCGACGACCATATCGAAAGCTATTTTGCGATGCGTTCCTTTCGCGTGGAAGCGGATGAAAAGGGCATAATGCGGTTTTGCCTAAACCACGCCCCCCTCTTTCTCCACGGAGTGCTGGACCAAGGTTACTGGCCGGACGGCCTTTACACCGCCCCTTCTGACGAGGCGCTGGTCTATGACATCCAGGCCATGAAAGATCTGGGCTTTAATATGATACGGAAGCATATCAAAATAGAAGCGGCGCGCTGGTATTACCATTGCGACCGCCTGGGCATGATCGTATGGCAGGATATGGTGAGCGGCGGCTCCAGCTATTCCCTCCCCCTCGTCTGCTATCTGCCCACCCTCGTCCCCGATATTTCCGGGCATTTGAGAGACAATAAATACAAACTGTTCGGTCGTTCCTCCAAAAAAGGACGCGAAGAATGGACGAAAGAATGCCTGGCCGCCATCGATTATTTGTACAATGTCCCGTCCATCGCCGCATGGGTTCCCTTTAATGAGGGGTGGGGGCAGTTCGATGCCAACCGCATCACGCGCCTCATCCGCCGAAAAGACAAGACCCGCCCCATCGACCAGACAAGCGGCTGGTTCGACCAGGGAGGAGGGGATTTCAAAAGCGTGCATAACTATTTCCGCAAGCTGGATGTGGTCAAGGATCCCCGGGCTTTTGTCCTGTCCGAATACGGCGGCTATGCCTGCCGCATAGAAGGGCATTCCAGCGTGGAACGCATTTATGGATACAAAAAATTTTCCACGACGGAAGAATTCTCAGCTGCTTATCACAAGCTTCTGGATACAGACTTAAAGCCGCTGATCCAAAAAGGCCTCTGCGGCGCTGTTTATACGCAGCTCTCCGATGTGGAGGAAGAAGTAAACGGCCTGCTCACTTATGACAGAAAAGTATGCAAACTGATGCCTTAGCCCAAAAGCGCGGTTTTCTCACGCCTCTGTTCCGCTTTCGTATATCCTATCCAGTTTCCTGCGCACATGGAAATAAGCAGGAATCAAAAACGCGTCTGCAAAAATCCATGCTAACGGGCTGGCAAAGCAGACGCCGATGAATCCGAACGCAGGCACAAGCAATGTCCCTGCCAGGCTTCTCGCCGCCATTTCACACACACCGGCTGCAATAGCCAGAACGCCGAAGCCCATGCCCTGGATCAGAAAGCGCACAACGTTTACCACAGCCAATGGAATAAAGAATGTTGCATTAATAATCAAAAGCATTCTGGCATCGGCCAAAAGCTGCTGGTCAGCCCCATCCACAAACAGCGCGGACAGCTCCGCGCCGAACAGATATAAGATGGCCAGCGCGACAACCGAATAAACGGCGGCAATCGTCATGCTCGCCTTAATTCCCTGCCCAAGCCGCTCCGGCTTCTTAGCCCCTACGTTCTGCCCCCCATAAGTGGCCATCGTAGATCCAAGGGCATCATATGGGCAGCAAAAAAACATGCTCACTTTTCCCGCAGCCGTCACGGAAGCCACTGCCGCCGCCCCCAGCGTATTCACTGCCGTCTGGAGAATTACGCTGCCAATGGCTGTAATGGAATATTGCAGCCCCATCGGAACGCCCATCCCGCACAAAGTCCCCATATAATGAATATTTACTTTCCATTCCCCTTTTTCCATATGCAAAAGAGGAAATTTTTTTATCATATAAACCAGACAGAAGATGCCCGAAACAGCCTGTGAAACCACTGTCGCTACTGCCGCCCCCGCTACGCCCATGCCAAGGCTGATAATGCAGATCAGGTCTAAGGCTATATTTAAAAACGAGGACAAGGTCAAAAATACGAGGGGCGTCTTGCTGTCCCCCATGGCCCGGATGATCCCGGACAGCATATTATATAGATAAGTAGCCGGGATTCCTAAGAAGATAATAAAAATATAGCTGTAGGCATAGGAAAAAATATCATCCGGCGTTTTCATCGCCGTCAGCATCCCCCGGCAGAAAACTGCCGTCACAACCGTCATTACTGCAGAAAAGAGAATGGAAAGCCACATGCCGTTGGCCACAAAGCGCCGCATGCCGGAATAATCCTTCGCACCGAATTTATGCGCCAAAGGAATAGCAAACCCGTTGCATACGCCCATGCAGAAACCAATGATCAGAAAATTCAAAGATCCCGTGCTTCCGACCCCTGCCAATGCATGAACGCCCAAAACGCGCCCCACGATAATCGTGTCCATTACATTATAAAACTGCTGGAACAAAAAGCCGAACAACAGCGGAATGGAAAACCCTAAAATAAGCTTCATCGGCGACCCTTGCGTCATATCCCTTGTTGTATCTCCTGCCATAATGCTTCCTCTCCTTTTCTCACACCGAAAAAATGCTATCAGCGCCGTTGCCGGCACTGATAACATGATTTACAGACTCTTTATTTTTTTAACCGCCCCTGTCTCATTCCCCTTATAAATCCATGCTGAACAGCCGGAATGATACAGCCCTGCTGATACAGCCTCTCTGATAAACAATATCTGCCTTATTCCATTTCCCGTACGATCTTCCTGACCGGAAGCACGAAGGTCGGCGTTACGGACAGTTCATCCAGACCCATATTTACAAATTCCTCTGTCAGCGTGGTATCCGCGCCCAATTCCCCGCAGATGCCGGCCCAGATGCCTTCCTTGTGGGCATTGTCCACAACCATCTTGATCATCCGCAGGATCGCCTCATGGTGGGAATCGTAAATATTATCCAGCTTTGCGTTCTGCCTGTCGATTGCCAGCGTATACTGGGTCAGGTCGTTGGTTCCGATACTGAAGAAATCCACTTCCTTCGCCAGCAGATCGCTGATCATAGCCGCCGCCGGCGTCTCGATCATAATTCCCTGTTCTACGTCCGCATAAGGAATGCCCTCTTCCGTCAGCTCCTTCTTTACCTCTTCCACGATCTCCTTGATCTGCCTTACTTCTTTTACGGAAATGATCATCGGGTACATAATGGAAATCGTTCCGAATATGCTCGCCCGAAACAGCGCGCGCAGCTGGGTCTTGAAAATATCCGGCTGATTCAGGCAGATACGGATCGCACGGTATCCCATTGCCGGGTTCTCTTCGTGGCCCAGCCCGAAGTAATCTGCCTGTTTATCCGCCCCGATATCCAACGTACGGATAATTACTTTCTTGCCCGCCATCGTCTCAGCTACCTGCTTATATGCCTGGTACTGTTCCTCTTCCGTAGGGAAGGTATCTTTCTCCAGATAAAGGAATTCGCTCCGGAACAGGCCGATGCCGCCGGCATCGTTCTGCAATACGTTCGCCACATCCGAAACCTTTCCGATGTTCGCGTATATGTTAATCTTCTTTCCACTCTTTGTCACGTTTTCTTTGCCCTTCAGTTCCTGGAGCAATCTGCGTTTTTCCACTTCCTGTTCATATCTGTTCCGATATGCTTCCAGCATTTCTTCTTCCGGCTCCACGATCAACTTTCCTTCAAAGCCGTCTACCACCGCCATCTTTCCGTCTATCTCTTCATCGTAATCCACACTGATCAAAGCAGGAATATTCATCGTCCTTGCCAGGATCGCCGTGTGCGAATTGGAGGAGCCGAATCTTGTAACGAAAGCAAGCACCTTGCTCTTGTCCATCTGCACGGTCTCGCTAGGCGCAAGGTCATCCGCCACCACGATCGTCGCTTCATCCGTTTCCAGCCCGTCCCCGTCTCCGCCCTGCAATACGCGGATCAGGCGCTCCGAAATATCCTTTACGTCCGCAGCCCTTGCTTTCATGTAGTCGTCGTCCATCTCCGCAAACATTTTTGCAAAGTTATCGCCTGTCACCGCTACGGCATATTCCGCATTAATGTTCTGTGTTTCGATCATATTCGTAATAGAATCCAAATAATCCTGGTCATCCAGCATCATCTGATGTACGTCGAAAATCATCGCCCCTGATTCTCCGACTTCCTTCACCGCTTTTTCATACAAAGCCTTCAGCTGTCCAAGCGCCTTTTCCTTTGCTTCCATTACCCGCGCAAGCTCCCCTGCCGTATCGTCTACGTGCGTCCTCTTTACGCTCTGATCGTCCTTTTTCAATATTGCAATCTTACCGATGGCAATCCCGGAAAACACCGTTTTCCCTATAAACTCTGTCATGTGAACCTCCTTACCGCGATATTAATCTTTTAAAAAAGCACACTATTATTCTATCTTTTAGTTTAATGCATAACGGATAAGAAGTAAACCAGAAAATTGTTTTTTCTGCCATAAATTGTTACAAAATTCTATTTATATGCGCCCGCTCTCAGATTGAATAGTTCATGATTCCTTCCCGTTCCATCTGCCGCCTGGCCAGCTCGCCGACCGTCACGCCGTCCACCACCCGGTTAATGGCCTCATTTAACTCCTTCCAGACAGCCAGCGTCTCGCAGGTATCGCAGCGCCGGCACTGATTCTTTTCATCTTCCAGGCATGCCACAGGGCAGAGATTCCCTTCCGTCAGGCGCAGAATCATGCCCACCGTATAGTCTTCGGGATCACCGGCAATTCGGTAGCCGCCCTGGGCCCCCCTCGTGCTTTTCACAAATCCCGCCTTATTCAGGACCGAAATGATCTGCTCCAGATACTTTTCCGATATTTCCTGCCGCTCTGCGATCTGCTTTGCCTTAATATATTCCCCTGTATTATGCACCGCCAGATCCAGCATCACCCGCACTGCATACCGTCCCTTCGTCGATATCTTCATTCCACCCCTCCGCCTAAAACTTATCGATAATACCTTTTATAAAAATAAACAATATCAATGCCGGAAGAATCACCTGCAAATAAATTTTCAAAGCCCTGGCCACCTTCAGCCCGCTCCCCGTATTCGCTTCCTTCAGATAGTTATCAAATCCCCATCCCTTCTTCGTCACGCAGAACATCAGGTAAACGAAGGAGCCAAGCGGCAGCAGCAGATTGCTGACAATAAAATCTTCCAGATCCAGAATATTGCTTCCTTCCCCAAAAGGCATAAATCCTGACCAGACATTAAATCCCAGCACACAGGGCAGGGAAAGCACGGCAAGCAGGATCCCGTTGATCAGACAGGACTTTTTGCGGGTAAAGCCCCACATATCCATGCCGCAGGAAATAATATTTTCAAATACAGCAAGCACCGTGGAAAATGCCGCAAAGGACATGAATACAAAGAACAACGTCCCCCATATCCTTCCTCCCGCCATATTGTTAAATACATTGGGCAGAGTCACAAAAATAAGCGACGGGCCGCTGTCCGGGTTAATGCCGAAAGCAAAACAGGCCGGAAAAATGATCAAGCCGGCCACAATAGCCACAAACGTATCCAATACCGCAATATTGGCCGACTCTTTTAACAGAGTATGTTCCTTTCCGATATAACTTCCGAAAATCGCCATGGATCCAATGCCGAGGCTCAGCGTGAAAAAAGCTTGGTTCATAGCTCCCACCATCGTCTCGCCGATTCCTACTTCCATCATCCGGTCAAAATCAGGTTTCAAATAGAAAGCCAGCCCTTCCGATCCGCCCTCCATCGTCAGGCTGTGTATGGCAAGCAATACCATAATCCCAAGAAGAGCTGCCATCATTCCCTTCGTAATGCGTTCCACGCCGCTTTGCAGCCCCGCCGAACAGATGCCGAAGCCTACCGACACCACAAGCAGCATCAGCCCTGCCATAGTCCCCGGCTTTGCCAGCATGCTGCCGAACATTTGTCCGACCTCTTCCGCCCCTGCTCCTGCAAAACGGCCTGTCAGCATCAGGTAAAAGTAATACAGCATCCAGCCCGCCACAGTCGTATAAAACATCATCAGACAGTAATTTCCCGCCAACCCCACATATCCATGCCAATGCCATTTCGTCCCCTCCGGCTCCAGTTCGTGGAAGCTTTTGATAATGCTCTTTTTGCTGGCGCGACCTACCGCAAATTCCATCGTCATGACGGGCAGCCCCATGATGGCCAGAAAAAACAGGTAAAAAAGCACGAAAGCTCCGCCGCCATACCTTCCCGCTATATAAGGAAACCTCCATACATTTCCTATTCCGATCGCGCACCCCGCTGAAAGAAGTATAAATCCCAGGCGGGAACTCAACTTTTCTCTTTCCATTACAATATCCTGTCCTTTCTTTTCATCCAAGTAATTGATAATGCGCCAGCGCCTGGTAAACGCCGTCCGCATCGATATCGGCTGTCACATAATCCGCATAGGATTTCAACCGTTCATTTCCATTCCCCATCACGATCCCTATGCCGCATTCCCGGATCATTTCCAGATCGTTCATGCTGTCGCCCACAGCGACCGCGTCTTCCATATGTCCGCCGTAATATTCCAGCACCTTCCGGATTCCGTCGGCCTTATTATTTTTTACGGAAATAACTTCTATGGAATGCATATGTCCTCTTTCCGGCATACTGCTGACAAACTGGTATTTATCCTTAAACTTCCTTTCCACTTCCTGCAAAGCCTCCGCCTCCAGGCTGTAAAGGCAGAACTTATAGATCACTTCCCGTTCCGGGTCGTATGCCTCCATGCCATGCACAGCTTTCTGCTGGAAAAAATCATGGCCGGTAGTTTGTTTCCCTTCCCCTTCAAAATAATAATCCCTGATCTCGGAATGCATATAGATTCCTTCTTTCCCTTCCAGGATATAAGAAACCCCTTTGCTCCTCCCAAAGCCAAGAACCAGCTTCAATTCTTCCTCCGGTATATTATTTTCATAAATGATCTTACCTTCCGTCTCTGCATAAGCCCCTGCAGCCGCAATGACCCCGTCAACGGCGATTTCCTCCACGTGGTCCAGCAGACAGCAGGAACGCCCGGTACAGATAAATACCTTATGCCCCGCCCGGCGCGCCAGTTCCACCGCGCGGCGCGCGCTTTCCGGGACAGCATATTTTTTATGGTCAAACAACGTTCCATCGATATCCAGAAAAATATATTTCATTCGCTGCTCCTCATTCAAATGAGGGTGCTGCAAAAACATGCCACACCCTCTCACACTCCCTGTTTCTTCTAAAAGAGATCCCGCTTATTGAAACGGCACTACGGAACCCTGATACTTATCGTTGATAAACTGGCTGATTTCGTCCGATTTCAATACCTCTACCAGCGCCTTTACCCCTGCGTTTTCTTCATTCCCTTCCTTCACAACGATCACATTCACATAAGTCTTCGCCGCCTCGGAATCCGAAGTCTCATATGCCAGTGCGTCCGTCTGGGCATTCAGGCCTGCCTGCAGCGCATAGTTGCCGTTCAGCACGACAAAAGAAGTCTCATCGATTACACGCGCCACCTGTGCTGCTTCCAGCTCTATAATTTCCACATTGTGGGGATTTTCCGCAATATCATTTTTCGTAGCTTCCATCCCGGCTCCTTCTTTTAAGGTAATGATGCCATTATCCTGTAAAAGGAGAAGCGCCCTTGCTTCATTGGTCGTATCGTTGGGAACCGCTATTGTCGCCCCGTCCGAAATATTCGCAAGATCCGATTCCGTCCCTCCGTAAATGCCCAGAGGCTCGTAATGGATCTCGCCCACGCTCACAAGATGCGTGCCCTTTTCCACATTAAACTGATCCAGATACGGGGTATGCTGAAAATAATTGCAGTCAAAATCACCCGCTTCCACTACCTCGTTCGGCTGTACATAATCGTTAAATACCGTCACCTGCAAATCCCAGCCTTTCTCTGCCAGAATCGGCTTTGCCGCCTCCAGTATTTCCGAATGGGGTACTTCCGTAGCGGCAACCGTAATCGTTCCGCCGTCTCCGCCCTTGGAGCCGCAGCCAGCAAATATTCCTGCTGCCAGAACTGCCGCAACTGCTGCTGAAATAATCCTTTTTTTCATAATCTTATCCTCCTCCTTGAATAATAGAAACATGTGATTCCCCTTTTCATCCCGCTAATTCGTGATCCGCTTATCCAGCCTTTTCGACAGCCGAGTTCCGATCAGCTGTAAGATCTGTACCAATATAATGAGCAGAACTACGGTGACAATCATGATATCTGCCTGATAACGGTAATATCCGTAGCGGATCGCCACATCTCCCAGCCCGCCGCCGCCTACTGCCCCGGCCATCGCGGAATATCCCAATATCGTCCCGAGAGCGATTGTCGCCCCCACGATCAGGGAAGTCCTGGCCTCCGCCAGAAGAACTTTCCATACGATCGTCCCTGTTCCGGCCCCCATGCTCTGGGCTGCCTCGATTACACCCCGGTCCACCTCCAAAAGGGAGGATTCCACCAGCCTTGCAATAAAAGGCGCAGCCGCTATCGTAAGAGGCACGATCGTCGCCGTAGCCCCGTAACTTTTTCCTACCACAAACCTCGTAAACGGAATCAGAAGCATCAACAAGATCAGGAAAGGGATCGATCTCGTCACATTGACGACCACATCCAATATCTTATAAACTACCGGGATCGGCCTCAGTCCGTCCCGCGCTGTGATCACAAGCAGGATCCCCAGCGGGAGTCCGATCACATAAGCAAAAAGCGTCGATGTCAGCGTCATATATAAAGTTGTTCCTGTTTCCTTCGCCAGCATGGCAATCGTCGCGCTATCCCACATAATTATCCAGCTCCTCCACTTCCAGCTTTCTCTCTTTTAAATAATTGATCATCTTGCCCGCCACCATATCATCCTCCGGGAGCTGCAAAATCATCTGGCCATGCGCCACCCCTCCGATGTCCTTCGTGTCCGCAAGCAGGATATTGGCCGGTGTCTTACATTCCAGCACCATATTAGCGATAACAGGTTCGAAAGATGAGTTTTCCTTAAACACGATACGGATGCAATGTTTTCCTTTCATTTCCTGGTAATTGCCGCCATTCTGGAACACCAGCCGCTTGGCTGCCGGAGTTTTCGGCCTTGCAAACACTTCCTCCACCGTACCCGTCTCGGCCAGGCTCCCTCCGTCGATAATCGCCACATGGGTACATATTTCCTGCACCACCGCCATCTCATGCGTAATAATGACGATCGTGATCCCATATCTTTCATTGATTTCTTTCAAAAGCGCCAGAATCGACTTCGTCGTCGTAGGGTCTAACGCGCTGGTCGCTTCGTCGCAAAGCAGGATTTTCGGATTAGTCGCCAACGCCCTGGCGATCGCCACCCTCTGCTTCTGCCCGCCGGAAAGCTGTGCCGGATAAGCTTTCGCTTTTTCCGAAAGCCCTACGATCTTCAGCAGTTCTTCCGCCCTGCCTCTGGCTTCCTTCTTCTTTTGCCCCACAATTTCCAGCGGAAAACAAATATTATCCAGTACGGTGCGCTGCATCAGCAGGTTAAAATGCTGGAAAATCATCGCGATCTGCGTGCGCATCTGGCGCAGTTCCTTCTCTTTTAACGCTGACAGGTCTTTCCCTTCCACCAGCACCGTTCCCTTTGTCGGCTTTTCCAGAAAGTTCAGGCAGCGCACAAGCGTACTCTTTCCCGCGCCGCTCATGCCGATGATTCCATAGATTTCCCCTTTATGGATATCCAGGTCAATCCCTCTCAGCGCTTCTACCGTATTCTCTTTGCCCACAAATGTCTTGCTGACATCTTTTATCTGTATGATCGTCTCCATGGCCGCCATCCCCATTCTTCCGCCTTCCAAAAAATCTCTTCGCGCTACGTATCATATCACAGACTGACAATTTCTGCAAGGCAATGTTTCCTGCCCCAGGCCTTTTCTATACGCTAAATTGCTATGATCTATACGGAATGAAACATTTCTGTAGACAAATACCGGTCGCCGGAATCCGGCAGCAAAGCGACAATCGTCTTTCCGGCGTTTTCCTCCCTTTTTGCCAGCTGCACCGCCGCCGCCAGCGCCGCGCCGGAAGAAATACCAACAAGAATTCCTTCTTTCACCGCCAGCTTTCTTCCCGCCGCAAAAGCATCCTCGTTCTTTATCCTGATGACCTCGTCATAAATATTCGTATTCAGCACGGAAGGAACGAATCCTGCCCCGATTCCCTGAATCTTATGCCCTCCCGGCTTCCCGCCGGAAAGAACCGGGGATGAATCAGGTTCTACGGCCACGATCTTGATAGCTGGATTTTTTAATTTTAAGAACGCCCCTACTCCGGTGATCGTCCCCCCCGTCCCTACTCCCGCCACAAAAATATCTATTTTCCCGTCCGTATCCTCCCACAGCTCCGGGCCTGTGGATGCTGCGTGAACTGCCGGATTGGCCGGATTATCGAATTGCCCGAGGATCATCGCGCCGGGGATGCTCTTCTTCAATTCCTCCGCCTTCTCGATAGCCCCCGTCATTCCCTTCGCCCCCTCGGTCAGGACGAGTTCTGCCCCATAGGCTTTCAAAAGATTTCTCCGCTCCACGCTCATCGTATCCGGCAAGGTTAAAATCGTTCGGTATCCTCTTGCCGCCGCCACGGATGCCAGCCCGATTCCTGTATTCCCGGAAGTGGGTTCGATAATCGTAGCGCCCTTTTTCAAGACACCCTGTTTTTCCGCATCCTCGATCATGGCCAGCGCCACCCTGTCTTTCACGCTCCCTGCCGGGTTCAAATATTCCAGCTTCGCCAGGATCACCGCCTGCTCCGCCCCTTCTTCCCTGGAAAAATTACGGACTTCCATCAAAGGAGTCTTTCCTATCAATTCCGTCGCATTTTTTTTAATATTCGCCATTTTTTCATCTCTCCTCCGCTTAATTCATAGTAATTCACTAGGAATTTTATGAATTAAATATTAGCACTGCGGGAAGAATATGTCAATATAAAATTTTCCATGCCTGGCAGAAGTCAATTTGGGCAGCCAGCATGGCATACATGGCGAGCCGGGGGAAGGAAAATGGCGGCAGCCGGGAAACGGACCTGGCCGGGGCGGGGATTTTCCTTCCCCCGGCTCGCCATGTATGCCATGCTGGCTTTCCTCAACTTATTTATGCCTCATTGGGGAAAATCAGTAGAAAATTTCATGCTTATATGCTAGAATGAAAGGCAAAGGAATTAGGAAAGTTTCCTTTTTCACTGTTTTACTGATATTTAAAAAACAACAGGTGACATTATGCATCAAAATATATATACGCCATTGCAGATTCAGACAATCCTGCATCCTATATTTGCAAACTATAATATTAAAAAAGCAATTCTTTTCGGCTAAATTCCCTGGTCGGGGAAGAAATTAAAAAAAATGGAGTAATCATTTATGAACAATAAGGACAAGAACAATAATAATATGAAAAAAAGAGTCGTCGTATCCCTCGGCCACCAGGCCTTAGGCTATACTACATTGGAACAGCGGGATGCTGTACAGATTACCGCCAGAGCCCTTGCCGACCTGGTGGAAGCCGATTACCAGCTTACCATCACCCACAGCAACGGCCCGCAGGTAAGCATGATCCACAAGGCTATGACCGAACTGCGCCGCGTCTATATCGATTATACCCCGGCGCCTATGTGCGTCTGCTCTGCCATGAGCCAAGGGTATGTAGGCTATGATATCCAGAATTCCCTGCGCGCGGAACTTTTAAGCCGGGGGATTTCCCGAACTGTCAGCACCATCCTGACCCAGGTGACGGTGGACCCCTACGACGAAGCGTTTTACGAGCCGACGAAAATCATAGGGCGCTATATGTCAGGGGACGATGCGGAAATTGAAATCAAAAAGGGGAATTACGTGGTAGAGGAGCCGGGCAAAGGCTTCCGCCGCGCGGTCGCTGCCCCCAAGCCCATCGATATCGTGGAAATCGAAGCGATCCGCCTCCTCGCCGATGCCGGCCAGGTGGTCATCGCATGCGGCGGTGGCGGTATTCCTGTTATCGAGCAGAAACATGCATTAAAAGGCGCTTCTGCCGTTATCGAAAAAGATTCCATCGCCGGAAAACTAGCAGGGGACTTGAAAGCGGACCAGCTGATCATCCTTACCAGCGTTCCCTGCGTTTACAAAAATTTTGGTTCTGCCCGGCAGGAAGAGCTTCGTTCCCTGACCGTCTCAGAAGCCATGGCTTACCGGGAAGAAAAGCAATTCGGAGAAGGCGACATGCTTCCAAAAATAGATGCCGCTATCGCTTATTTGAACGTCTGCCCGCAAGGCAGCGTACTGATCACTTCTCTGGACTGCGTCAAAAAAGCACTGAAAGGCAGCGCAGGAACCATTATCCGTTCATAAACTTCTTTGCCATGCAGATGGCAGATTCTGCATAGAAAAATGAGTAAAAACGAAAAATGAAAAGATGAGGGAAACCATGAACGACCATATATCCATGCGCCAGGAAATATTAGACTATGCATTCGCCGAATACGGCACGGAACCGGAATATCTGTGGAAAGATTCGCCGAACTGCGCCGTCCTCCGCCATTCCAGCAACCGCAAATGGTACGGCATTATCATGGACGTTCCAAGAAACAGGCTCGGCCTTATCGGAGATGACGACGACACCAGCAGCATCGATGCTGCAATCCATGCCGCCGATGATGATATTGTCGATATTTTGAACGTCAAATGCGATCCCGACATGAACGGCTCGCTGCGCACACAAAACGGTTTTCTTCCCGCCTATCATATGCACAAAGGGCATTGGATCTCGGTCCTTCTGGACGGAACGGTGGAAAAGGAACGTATTCTCCCCCTTCTCGACATGAGCTTTGCCCTCACCGATCTGCGGAAGAAAAACCGATAACATCTATCACGCCGAGAAAAACGGGCAGTGTTTAGGAAGAACTTCCCGCCAGCGCGGCCATCATCGCCCCGATGATAATCCCGAAATCCGACAGATTAAACACAATCCGTGAAAACCGTTTCCCGCCGAAGCCAAAGCTAAAATAATCCACCACAGATTTTCTTCTAAGCCTGTCATACGTATTGCTGAATCCCCCTCCCAGCAGCAGGGAAAGGCCTGTTTTCAGCATCTTATTTCCCTGTCCCAAAGACAGGACAAAGGCCGCCGCCACTATCATGGTTAAAAATACCGACAGCGCCGCCACCATGGGCCTTCTTTTCTGCCCCGCATTCAAAACCGCCCCTTCGTTATGATGGAGCCGGAGCCGGATCAGACCGTTCAGCCGTCTTTTTTCCTCCCCGCCTGCCAGAGAATGTTCCATATGGTTTTTTATGAAAAAATCGCCAATGAAAATCGCCGCTGCCATGCATAGGTAAATCATAATTCTCCTCCCTCCTGTTTTTCCTCACACATCCCGTTCTTCCTCTCCTTCCTCCCAGAAATCCTCCAAGCCGATCACCGGCATGGATTTGACATCTAGGCCACGGCAGTTTGACAGGGAAGAAAACTGTTCGCGAATGATACGATACTCCTGGACAATATCCCACGCATCTTTCTGATAAAGACATTCCACCATTTGCCGGAACTGCCGCTGGAAATAACGGTTGAGCAGTGCTGCATTCTCCAGAAGCCAGGCTATCATGGGATGGTCTTCTGTAATTGCTCTGCGGAAAAAGTGCCAAGCATGGCAAATATATTTCCTGCTTTGGCTGCTGGCAGCCTTGCAAAACATCATGGGAGGAAAAATATCATACTTTCCCTCGCCTTTCTCCTCTTTCTTTTTATGGAATGTGATGATTTGTCCATTTTCGTAATTGATTTCCATATCATAATGATCCTGCAAATATGCCATCGCGTATTTATACATGATATGTTCTGCATTACGAACTAATATTAATAACGGAATATTATATTTATCCTCTTTCGTTCCTTCATATTCCCGATATTCTCTCCTAATTTTTTCTGCATAATCTCTCTGCTTCTGAATCATCCATTGCCCTACTACAGAATTTTGTAATTTCCTCCACTCACGTAAAGATATATGATTCCAATCTGCAGATTCAAATAGAAATTTTATGTTATCCGCCGATCCATGCCGATCCATAATCCTCTTGATTGCCACCAGAAGATCCCATGGCAGCTTTATCATTTCAGAACGACTGACTTTCACTGTCGGCTTCCACTTCCCTTCCAATAAAAGCAGCGTGCAATCTCCGCTCCCCGCATAAGCAGATAATCTTTTATCCATTACAATACCCTGATAGATACACGTGTTCCTTGCAATATAACAATTGTCAAAAATAAAATTCCAAGCAGACCCTAATTGCTCACATTCTAATTCATCCAAACCAAACGTAAAACCACTTATCTTCATATCATTCTGTTCAACTTTTATATAACTGTCCATTTTCTCAGCCTGGTCTATTCCCCTTTCCATCAGCCAACATTGAATTTCACCCTTTGGCTCTATATCCAAATAGTGAAACGTACCTGTCACCGTACAATTCTTCTCTCCGTCTTTCCAATACAATTTCCTTTCAAACCGTACCTCACGCTTCACCAATACTCCCGAAAAACCAGGCAAAACTTGAGGTTCTTCCTCATCCAGCGGTATTGCCGTCTGCACCAGCTTGGGATAGTTCCCCCTGACAACAGGAAAACACTCATCAAATTTCTTTTTCACCTTTAGAGGCAGCTCATAAGCCCTCTCCCCCGCAAGGTCATGGGCGATCTTCATCGCTTCCCTATAAGTCCTGCCCACTCTTTTCTTATTATAGTACACCGGCATTCTGGCTCCGCACAGATATTTCCTCACCGTTTCGCGCAAGTCCAGAGTCCCCAGTTTTCCCGGATCCAGCCGGATCGCGATGGACGTGCCTGGTTTTCCCCTATACCCATGCCGTTCCATACAATCCTGTCCTTCTCCCCCGAAAAAAACCAGCCTTGGAAGTCCTCCCCCCGTCCCATGGTTTTGCGCCTGGCTCCTGATCGTATAATATCCCTTTAATCCCGTCACCTGAAGCCGTATGCCATAGCTCGTCCCCCGCGCATGCCCTGCCGGCATTTCTTCGCGGCGGTTTTTCTCCGGATCAAAATACAGCGTGGAAACCTCTACCAAATCCCCGCACAAAAAACAGGATAAAAAACCGATCCCAAAACGGCTGATTCCATGAAATTCTTCCATCTGCCCATGGTCCCGCAAATCCCTTTTCAGCTCCTGCGACATGTAATAGGAATTGCCCACCTTTAAAAAATAACGCTGCAACATCCCAAGCGTCATCCCCGTTCCATAGTCGTCGATACGGAACCAAAGGTCCCCCTCCCTGTCGCTCCACTCCCAACAATCGATACGCGCATCCTCCGGCACGAAGGAAGCATCCATCTCGCCCCGCAGCAAAGTGGCATCGATCGCATTCTGCAGCAGCTCCCGCACGAAAACGTCCCGGTCATCATATAAGTTTTCCCCCATCAGAAGATGCAATATCTGCTCCTGATCCATCGTCAGGCAGAAATCGCCGCTCACATACCCGTCCGACTCGATCTCCCCGCGCCATACTGCCCGTGGAAACGGAAATTCCTGCCGCCATCCCGCCCTGCAAAACCTCTGCAAGGAGGCGCACTGATAAAGTTCCTCATCCACCCAGTCCAGGAAATGCCTGACCGCATGTTCTACCGCCGGATCCTTGCAGCAAGCCTTATAAGGCAGCTCCTCCCTAACAGGAGTCGGCGGATAAAAAAAGCCCGCCGAGGACTGATGCTTCTTCCACTCCTCACGGCTCTTTTCATGATATGCGGCATAGCTGTAAAGAACCCTGGGCGCACGGGTATCATCAAAGTCCAGCAAATCGGCCAGACGTAATAACAACGCGCAGAACAAAGGATCCGCATCGCTGGCCGCCAGATATTCCAGCTCCCTGTTCATGCGAAGCTCCTTCGTCTCCTCCCCATGGGCCTGGCAGACCGCCAGCACGCACCGTTTCGGCACCGCCCGTACCGGCCAGTTTTCCATGCATTCCACCCATCCTTCATTCTGCAGCACCTCCGGGACCCGGAATGGATGCAACGTGCGCAGATACCACTGCCTCATCTCCTCCGGCCATTCTTCCGGCGCACATCCCAGCAGCTCCGGGGCATATTCCCGCAGGAATTCCCGGAAAACTCCTTCCCTGGAAAAAGCAGACTCCCGCTCCTCATCCGTATACACCATCCCAAGGTCATGCAGACAGGCAGCCAGAATAAGCAGCTCCATTTCCCCCGCCGCCAGCTTCCCGATCCAGTCCCCAAGAAGGCCGCCCATGGCATCCAGAACATTTTTGACATGGGTTCCGTCATGCAGCGTATAGTTTTTAAAGTTCTGCCGCACATCGCTTAAATAAGCTACAGCCTCCCCATACACTTTTTTCACCCATGCCATTCTTTCTTCATCCGAAGACATTTTCTCCCGATATGCCCGCCATAGCGCGGTGCTTTCCAGCCCCTGAGAACGTTCTGCCATAATCCCCTGTCCCCTTTATCCTTGTTATTTCCTTTGGAAGATATATACCACCTTTTTCTTATTATAATCCATCACCCGCCGGCCATTCAACCGCTTTCTCAGCGATATTCCTTTTCATCCCTCCGCAAGCACCCGGAAAGTCCCGGCAAGATCCAGCCTTCCGAAGCCCCAGGATCGATTCGGATAGATAATATCCGCGCTGCGCGCCGCCCCCCGCATAAAGTATGCCTTTACCTCCATGCTCTGCGCCAGCACATCGTTCTTTTCAATCACCGCCCACTGCATAAACTGAGCCGCTCCCCCCGCCGTAATGGCGGCCGCCATGCAAGATCCGGTGCGCGCGCCCAGCGCCGTCGATACATCCACTCCCGGCGCGGCGATATCCGGCTTCAGCCCCCCGCCTCTGGCAAACCCCCTTCCCGAATCAATATAAAAACTATTATTGCCCGCATCGTACGCGGAAACCGTAATCACATTATCCGCCAAAGACGGTTCCGTCAACGTCACATAAGGCGTAGAATTCAGGAAATATACGTCCGTTTTTAAAAACTGGCTGATTGGCAGCCACATATTGATATAGCCATAACCAATACTCCCCCGCATTTCGATCTGGAAAGTCCATACTCCTTCCGTCGGCTGCACGACCCGGAATACCACAAGCTCGTCGCCGCCGCCCTGCTCTACCAGAATATGATCCACAGCTATTCTTGTTTTTTCATAAATAAAGCTGAAATTCCTCGTTTCCCTGCTTCTGAAGTCGATATACGGAATGACCTCCCCTCCCGGAGAACGGATCGACACGCTCATTGTATTCGGGGCCGTTCCCCACAGTTCCATCAAAAACCCTGGCTCTTCATTCCCCACGCGTATCTCTGCCGTCTGCGTCACTGCGGCTCCCTCCATGGGAAAAAGCCGTTGGAAATGATGCCCCGCATTGCCCTCATTTCCTCCGCCCAGCACCACGACCCGGTTCCGTTTTCTGGCAATCCTGTCCAGGTATCTTGCTAATACAGAATTACCAGCATGGTCTCCCCAGTTCGTTCCCATAGCGATGCATATCACTACCGGCCTTTCCCCCACCCTGGCAAAACGATCCAGATATTTGACTGCCAAGCCGATATTCGCATCGCAATAAGCCGGCACGCCCTCCGGGATCAGGTAATAATCACGCAAATATTGCTTTGCCTCCTTGCATTTCACCATCACGATATCGGCATCCGGGGCCGCCCCTAAAAAATTCGCCCCATACCCGATATCGCTTCCCGCCGCCACGCTGGCTACCGCAGTTCCGTGTCCGTCCGTATCTGTCGAAGGAACCACCGACAGAGGGTTTTCGTTCCTGATCGCCTCGTTGATTTGCTCATTCGTATATTCCGTTCCAAAAGAGAAGCCTTCCGGCGGAGTCCCATCTTGTATCGTCTGATCCCAAATGGATAATATTCTGGATGTGCCGTCGGATTTCTTAAACACTTCCATATTGTAACGGATTCCAGTGTCAACAAGCCCTATCACCACGCCCCTCCCAGTCAGGGAAAGCGGCGGCCTTTGCACCTCTGAAATTCCCGATTTTATCAGATTCACCGGATCATACTCCCTTGCCGCCGACGTTTCTTCCTGCATCAGCCCATATAGCTTCGGGATAGAATTGTACGTATATTTGCTTACGCTGACCGGCACCAGCCCGGAACGCCTGAAATATAATACTGCAAACTGCTCATCAATCATTTCCACGCAATAATCCATGCCGTCCAGTTCATCCCCGGCCAGCCTGAAATCAATCAATGCTTCTCCAAAATCTTCGGATAATATCTGTTCTCTGCAAGCCATAGTTTTACTCTTTACACTTTTTTCTATTGTATGACCAGTTCTTCCATAATGTTAAGAAACATTTCCTTATATGAACTATGCCTTGCACAGCCCCGAAAAGGTTTTCTCCTTTGCAAATACAGCCGTCCAAGGCGAAAAGCAGTTTGTCCAGCGTCTCGCGCCAACAGAGGATTCTCGTTTATAATCGCCCCGTCAGTCTTTCCACTGTACCATGATGCCGCCCAAATCATACCACTCCACATCCGCATCCGCACCTGTATCCTCAAACCACACATCTTGTACCAGGCTTTCACTGTAGACCCGCGTGGATATCGTCACCTCCCCGCCATTGACAAATATCTCTATAGATGAGGTATCCGAAAACACTGCGAGGCTTTCCAGACTTGCCAGCAGAGCCGTCCTCCTCTTTCTTTTGCAGCCGCTTTTCCCCAGGCAGAGGGCAAGCACCCCGCCCTTATATACCAGCTTTACATCCTCCCGCAGCCAGAGCGACATATCCTCTGCTTGCCCGCAGAACTTAAGATTCAGTTCAAAACAGCAATCTTTTGTCTTCTGGCGCCCAAACGCCCTCAGTGTAGTATGTCTCTGATTTTTCCGAAGCTGCGCCATTTCCTCCAAAGGATTTTGCAGCAGCTTCCCGTCCCTCACGGTTAGAACCCTTGGCATAGCCAGCCCATGGATCCAGCCCCGGCCTGCCGTCACCTCGTTATCATAATCCGCATCCGGCATTCCCATCCACGCCAGCAAAATCCTTCTGCCGCGCTCATCCTCGAAGGTCTGTGCCGCATAGAAATCAAACCCTTTATCCAGTTCCCGGAATTCACCCAGCTCATAAATCCCCTTCCGCGTATCCCGCTCCGCCGTAAAATAACCGCATTGGTATATATTCTGATAACAATGCTCCTTTTCCGGCACTCCCTGGGGACAGGCAAGCAAAAAGGTTTGCCCTGCAACGGTAAACAAATCCGGGCATTCCCACATATATCCAAAATCCTTCCGAGCGGCCATCCGTTGGACATAGTCCCAGTGTTCCAGATCCTTCGAATGAAACAGCAGCGCACAGCCCTTATCTTCGTTATCCCTCGCCCCCAGCAGCATATAATAGCCATCCCCTTGGGCAAAGACCTTCGGATCCCGTACATGCCTTGTCATATCCTGCGGATAGTCGCTGTGGCTTAAGGCAAGCTCTTTTTCTCCTGCCTGCATCCCGTCGGCGCTTTTTACATGGATCGTATTCTGCTCACGTCCCTCCATTATATAATCATAATTCCCGTCAGTCAGCTTTACATTTCCTGTATAAAAATAATGCACCTGATTGTCCTTCACAAACGCAGAACCGCTGTAAACCCCGTCCCGGTCCCATGCGCAGTCCGGGAAGAGAAAGGGGTCCTCCTCCCGGAAATGCATCCAGTCCCTGGTGGTATAATGCCCCCATATCTTCGTTCCCCAGCCGGCCAAAAACGGTGTATACTGAAAATATATATGATATACCCCCTGAAACTGGCACAAACCGTTTGGGTCATTCATCCACCCGGCAGGAGGCATCAGATGATATTTGAGGCGGTTGCCGTCTGCCCTTGCCTGCATCCGCATATCCCTATATTTCGGATAATTTTCGTCATACCATTTTTTGTCCATTTTATATTCGTTCCCTTTTTTATGACAATACAGCCACAACCGCATGGTTCGCCATACCATCCAAATCTGCAACCTTTAAGCTTCGTCCTTCCGCCACCTCTGAAAGAATCATCAGCAGCTCCGTGGAATATCCTTCTTTTTTTATCAACTGCTTATCAAAACGCAGCAAAAGTTCACCCGTTGCCACCTTCTGCCCTTCCTTTACCAGTACCGTAAAGCCTTTCCCTTTCAAGTTCACCGTATCTACTCCGCAGTGAAGCAGTACTGCGGAACCGTCCTCCAGCTCCAGCCCCAAAGCATGGCCCCCCGGATAAATAAAAGCCACCGTACCGCTGCAGGGAGCTTTGACTTCCCCAGTTTCCGGGAAAACAACAATGCCGTCTCCCATAACCTTTTGGGCAAAAGTCGGATCCGTAGACTCCGTCACCGAACACACCCTTCCATCGGCAGGAGCCATGAGTTCAATCGTCCCCGTAAACTGCCGCTGCGGCTGCGCATCCGGCTGTATTTCCGACTGGGGATCTGCGGCAAACTCTTCCTTTTTCCCCATGATCTTACCCAGAAACACCGCACAGATAAAACCGCCCGCCAGCGCAAGTATATGCGCAATCACATAATTTACATACCCGTTATTCTCCGGATTCACAATTGCAATCCCCGGGAGGGCAGTCGTGCCGAACCCTAAAGACGTTAAATTTGCAAAATATACATATATACCGCCCACAGCGCCGCCAATACATCCGCCCGCCAGCGGATAGCGGTACCTCAAGTTTACACCAAAAATCGCCGGCTCGCTGATCCCAAACAACGTAGAGCAGAAACTTGGAATACAAAGCTCCCTCGCTTTTACATTTTTCCAGTTCAGCGCCAGATAGGCAAGCACAGCGCCGCCCTGTCCCATCAGTGCAACCGACATCAGAGGATTGATAAAATTAAGTCCCGTAGTCGCAATCAGCTGCGCTTCTACTGCGCCGATAATATGGTGCAGGCCGGTAATTACAATAATCTGCTGAAGCCCTCCGAACAATGCATAGCCAAATACACCTAAATGTTCCGTAGCCCATACCAGCCCTCCGGTAATGCCGTTTGAAAGAATCCTGCCCACCGGCCCCACACAGGTAAACAGCAGCACCGTAGAAAGAAAAACGGTCAGCATCGGCGCCAGCAGCAACTTTACGGCATCCGGTACCTTTTTATTAAAGAACAAATCCAGCTTTGCCACAACGAATCCCATCATCAAAGCAATAATGATCCCGCCCTGGAACCCCACCAAAGCTACATTCAGCCCAAACAAATGAAGCACCTCCGGCTCCACCGTGCCAGAGCCTACCGAATACGCATTTGCCAGAGAACTATCCAGCATAATAGCGCCCACTACCATGCCGAGTACCGGATTTCCTCCAAACCGTTTGACAGCGGAATAGCACACCGCCATAGGCAGGATCGCAAAAATTCCGGTAGATGCCAGACTTGTCAGCTTGTTCAGGGCATACAAAGTTTCATTGTTTTTCACAATTTCCAGATTTCCCAGCACGCCTGTCAGCCCCATAAGAAGGGCTGCCGCCAGAATCGCCGGCATAATTCCGATAAACACATCCGACAATGCCTTGATCACTGCCTGAACCGGGTTCTGCTTCTTCGCACTCTGCTCCTTCAGATCACCCAAGGACATATTCTGCGTATGCGTGTATTCTGCAAACACCTCATATACATCGTTTACAAGGCCTGCTCCGAAAATCAGCTGAAGCTGGTTTCCCGCAATAAAAGCCCCCTTAACTTTACTGACATCTTCCAACTTTTTTAAGTCCGCTTTGCTGTCATCCTGCAATACAATCCGCAGGCGAGTAGCACAATGCGCCGTCCCCTGAATATTGTCCATGCCTCCTACCAGCTTTGTGATTTCCTTTGAAATCTCCAAATATTCCTCTCTTTTACTCATCTTTTTCCTCCTTTTTGGAACCGGTTTCTTTATAATATAATTATATATATTAAAAGATTTTCGTCAATATTTTTCAATAAAATAATTCAATTTTGGAATCGGTTCCAAAATTGAGGTATTAATTTTATGCAATATTTACAATTTTTCCAGCAGCAAAGCCTCTCCGATTCCCTTATGTTCTATCTGCTACGCTTTCCCTCTCTATCAAGGCAAAAGAATTGACCTGTAATCTGCTTACCGGTTTTTTCTGCACCATCTGCAGCATCATTTCTGCACTGATTTCCCCCCAGTTCTCCAAATCCAGGCGAACCGTAGTAAGAGGCGGCCTAAGAAGCTCGCTGGTTTCATAATCGCCAAAGCCAGTGACCGAAACCTCGTCCGGAATCCGTATCCCTTTTTGGTACAGTACCTTATACACGCCCCCCGCAATCCGATCCGTAGCGCATACCACCGTATCCGGCCATATCCGGCGGCCAAACAGTTCCCTTGCCGCCTTCACTGCATCCTGGTAAAAGAAGCCTGCCTCTATAATCTCCATCTTTTGGATTCCAAATTCCTTAAGCCCGTCCATGACTCCGCGCTTTCGTTCTTTTCCTACCGCCGGATCCTGCTCGCTGACCCAGATGCCCGCCACCCGAGATGCCCCTTTTTTTCCAAGATAACGCCCGATCTCTACTCCCGCATGGTAATCATCATTAATCACAGAGTTTCCCTTCTTGTATCTCTGCCCTAAAAACAGGATCGGTATGTCTGCTTTTTCCACGACTGCTTCATGCTTCTCTGTCACGCTGGACGCAAGCACCATAATTCCGTCAGCATTGATATTCTTTAGCCGTTCAATGCTTTTGATTTCCTCTTCCAAATCATTTCCCGTATGCATGATCAATGGCGTATAATCATGCTTTTTCAAATACGCGACAATTACCTCGATCAGCCCTGGCGTCGTAACAGAATCAAAGCCAGGAACAATCAATCCTATGATCCGGCTACTTTTTGCACTGAGCCGGGCAAATACATTCGGTTCATAATGATAGGTGTCTATGACCTTCTTTATCTTCCGCCCGGTTTCCTCCCGGACGCTTCCCCCATTCAAATAACGGGAAACTGTGCTTTTTGCAACGCCGGACAGCTCCGCAATATCGTGTATTGTTAGTTTTTTTTCCATTGATTATACTTCCTCATTCTTCGGACAGCAAAAATCGGAGAAAAAATCTTTTCCTTTATCTCTCCGATTGCTTCTGCTACATCCATACTATTGAATACTTTATATTTTACTGTAAATCGCCGCTAAGGTCAACCGTCAAAACAATCTTGAATTTCCGCAATTTTAGCTACAAGCCCCTAATTTCAGGAGCATCATAATGGACAATTTTCAAAAAATGCCAAAACTATAAGGAATCCTATTCCCTTTTGATGTAAAATTAAGCTACCAAACAAAAATCTTACTAAACAAAAAAGAAAGGATTCCTTATGGCATGTTAGCTTCCGGAAGCTGCCTTCTGGCCGATGTCGTAGACCAGCTTCACGAATCCCCCAAAAAAATAAACATTGCTGACCGCTTATCCCGGCACCTTGATAAAGGAATTCCAGCACTTTCGGCAGCTCCTTATCTCCAACAAGTAAAAAAGATGGTTCCAGATCAGCCTGCGGTCCTTATTGATGACAGCGATATTGTAAAACCTGACGGTTATAAATTCGAAGCCCTTGGTATTGTCAGGGATGGTTCTGAAAGCACTGCCACAATTTGGTAAAGCAACTTTTGTCATGGACGGAGGATACGACGACAATAAGATGTTTTTGAAACTGGATGAACTTGGACCGGACTATATCATTCGTCTGACCGCCAAGCGTAAGCTGCTGTATCATAACAAATGGGCAATGGCTACACAGCTTCGCAATCGCAGGAAAGGCAAAATCAAAACCAGTGTTTTACAAAGAGAAGGAGCATGAGGCCTGTCTCTCTCATGTAAAAGTGCAGATTACTGCATCCAAAAAAGATATGCAAGAACTGATTTCTCACGCTAGAAAATCGAAGAATATTTCCGCTGCAAAAAGCAGATGTTCCAGTTTGAAAAATTTCGTGTGCGCAAGCTTAAAGCAATCAACGCGCTTAACTTTTATATCACCTTATACATGGCGTTTCTTGCAATGATTTCCATGCAGTCAGAAACAAATGCCCTTAAGGTTTCCATCTTAAAGACGGCTGATCCTGTAAAGGAAAAAGTTTTCTTCTGCTATTATCGACTGGCAAAAGGCATCTCAGGCATACTCTCCTATGCAAAAGAGGGCGTCAGACTCTGGTTTGGGACGAAACGTCCGAAGTACCGTCAACTCTGCCTTAAGCTAATCGCTTAGATAGATAAAAGAATAATTCTCTCAAAGTCCGGTTCCGGCGGGGCTTATTAAAGTGCCATTACTCTTATTTCTGTCGTTCTCATATTTCTCAAAAATCGACAGATTGGTGCTTTAGGAGAATGTGATCATTTTGTAACTACATTTTGCGGAAACTTAAGACAAATGCCCCTACATTTTTACCATTATTTTTAGCATTTTCAAACTTTTTAAATCTTATACAAAAAGGGCCGCTTACGCAGCCCCCCTGTCCTGGCATAATGATATGCAGGAAAACCTATTGTCTTACATTTCTACCTGTTCTAAAGCTTTACGGACATTACCCGCAGTTGCCTCCAGGGCTTTTTTAGCCTGTTCACGGGTGCAGCCGCTTTCCAGCATCACGATGGCATCAGGTACTTGCATGTCGGTTTCAGCCAGCGTCCGATGAGCGGTTTCTTTATCGACACCAGTAATGGCGGAAATAATATTGACAGCACGGACTACCAATTTTTCGTTAGTAGGCTGAACCTGTACCATATAATTCTGATAGACTTTGCCAAGCTTTATCATGGTTCCGGTAGACAACATATTAACTACTAGTTTTTGCGCGGTACCTGCTTTCATACGCGTGGAACCGCTGATGACCTCGGCGCCCACAATCGGAGCAATAGAAATTTGGGCAACTTTTGCCATTTCACTATCATTATTACAAGTAATAGATATGGTTAAGGCTCCAAGCTGATTTCCATATTCCAAAGCGGAAATGGTGTAAGGAGTACGGCCGCTTGCGGCAATGCCAATGACGCAGTCGTTTGCGGCCAATCTTATATTTTTCAAATCATCAATGGCTAATTCTTTGGAATCTTCAGCGCCTTCTACCGCGTGATACATGGCATCAGAACCTCCTGCCAGAAGCCCGAACGCCCGCTCCGCCGGCACGCTGTAAGTTGGAGTCAGCTCAATCGCGTCCAAAGTCCCCATGCGGCCCGAAGTTCCCGCCCCGCAGTAGATCATTCGTCCGCCTTTCGCGAAGCGTTCGGCAATGGCATCCACTGCTTTGGCAATCTGCGGAAGTTCTTTTTCTACAGCCTCCGCCACTTTTTTATCTTCCTGGTTGATTAAGGTAACTACACCAAGCGAATCCAATTGGTCAATCTGCCGGGTAGCTTCATTGACCGTTTCTGTTGTAAGACCATCTATTTTTACCATATTACACTCCTTTTGTTTCATTCCTGTTTCGTTTTTTGATCAAGATTTATCATGGAGCAAATCTCCCTGGCAGTTATTCCCGTGTCTTTAATCCTTCTACCAGCTTCCGGGTACTGCGGATATTTCTTTCCAATTCCGGGAGATTTTTCTGGACGGATCCGAGATAAAGAAGATCTCCCATGAGAAGGGAATTGTGAAGGGAAGTAAACGCACCGATTCTCACAACTGCTTCTTGATTGGGTATCAGAAGAGAAATATCGGCCAGTCTGCGCAGCGGTGATTCTTCACGGCGCGTGACAGCAAGGATCGGAGTTTGCCTTTCGCGGGCAATCTGGCAAGCATACAAAATTTCCCTGGACTGTCCGCTGTAAGAAAATGCGATGACCAGATCCCGGTCATCAATATAATGAAAAAATTCCACGCACATATTAATGTCGAAATGGTAATCGGCATTATAATCGGCGCGCTTTAGCTTGTGGAACAAGTCGTAAGCAGGAAGCATAGATGCGCCGATGCCCAGGAGATAGATACGGCGCGCATTGCGGACCTTGCAGATGGCCTGTTCCAAAGCTTCGTAGTCTAACTGATAAAAGAAATCTTTGGTCGCCCCGTTTATGAGGCTTTCCAGTTTCCCCGAAAGAGTCTGCAGACTATCCTCCGTATGGATAATGGGATCTACAGTCGCATTCCAGTCATCATCCTGCGAGTTGGCGGCAGCCAGAGCCATCTTAAAAGCCGACAGGCCATCAAAGCCCAAATTTTGTACATAGCGGATAACGGAAGCGGCAGAAACGCCGCTTTCATCCGCCAAATCCTGTGCTGTCATACCAAGAGAACGGAAGGTGTTTGCAAGTATAAAATCTGAAATCCGTTTTTCCGCCTTGCTCATATGCATATACTTTTCACGTATCTTGAGTTTGATATTTTCCATAGTCGCCTCCGTCTCTGCCTGCCGAACCGCAGCAGTTTCCTTGAAATGTATTTTTAACTCTTGTAAACAGAACAGCCAGATAAAGCCTATAGATAATTCAGAATGGACTGATCTGATTCGTTAGGAATCATCTGAGCTGTTATCGGAATGCCTTTCCCAATCATTTCCTTTATCTGTATAATATCAGTATCGTTTAATTCTACAGATTTCTTAATAGGGCGGGAACCCTCATGTTTCGCTACATTTCCTACATTGACGGCGCGGATTTCTACGCCTGCAGCAACCAACGCGGCCATATCGCCCACATTTTTGGTAATTAAAAATACTTTCTCCCCTTCATATGCCTTTTCGGCAAACTTCTCGATGGCCCGGCTCCTGGAAAGAATGGACAGCTTCACGCCGGCAGGTTTTGCCATCTTTAAGGCGGCTATCATCATTTCGTCTTTAACAGCGGCATCATTGACCACCACAATACGCGTCGCGCCCACAGTGTTAGTCCATACCATAGCTACCTGGCCGTGAATCAAACGTTCATCGACCCTTGCATGTATAATTGCCATTTGAAAAACCTCCTGTCTTAATCTAATTCGATTTCATCGTCATCATCATCTGAGGCGAAATCGAACGTCTTCTCAAAATATATGATCTGTTCCTTGCCGGAATCCGTAATCTGCTGTGCCAAAACGGCAGCATTGTCTACGGAGCTGCGGCTCATATAAGCCTCTAAAAGCATGGGCAAATTGCTTCCTGCGACAACCTCCAGATTTTTACATTTCCCCATGGATAGTTGTGTGGAAATATTAAAGGGTGTTCCGCCGCGCAGATCCGTCATGATCAATATACCGTTTCCGTCATCCATTTTTGCGGCAGCGGCGAGAATTGCCTCGCCCAGCTCTTCCCCGGACCGGGAACCTTCAAAGTCAACAGCCTCCAGTGCTTCCGCAGCCCCTGCCAAAAGCTCTAATGCATTAATCAGGCCAGTGGCAAAATGTCCATGCCCGGTTACAATGATTCCTATCATATAAACGACCTCCTAACTTAGAACAAACCAGCCAATCCAGTCAGAACACTCTGAAGATTACCCAGAACCATACCCAGAATGATTAAGATAAAAATCAGGCGGGTAGAATTTACTTTCTTTTTCCCAAGCAGCCAATAGGACAGCATTACGATGGCCAACGGCAGCAGAGAGGGAAGTATTTTGTCAAACATATCTTGTAAAGCAAAGGTTACTTCGCCAAAAGCAAAAGTTAAGTCGGTTTTATAGTTGACTACGGAAGGGATTAAAGCGCCTACCACGGTCAAACCCAAAATGCTGGCTGCTTCTGTGATGGGAGCAATCCGATCGGCAAAGCCTTCCGCCAGTTTCCGGCCGGAATTATAACCGATATAAGTAAATTTGTAACGTGCAAACAATATAGCGGCACAAGCAATCAAAGGAACAAAAAGGCCTACCGGATTCCCTTGCAGGGCAATGTAAGCTGCGATAGAGAACACAATAGCCCGGTAGATAGCAATAAACAGGGTGTCGCCAACGCCGGCAAAGGGTCCCATAAGTCCGGTCTTTATGCTGACAACGGCTTCTTCGGATTCAATGCCCAGTTCTTCTTCCAAAGCCATATCTGCACCAATGATGAGATGAGACATCTGCTGGGAGGTATTGAAATAACCAAGATGCATCTTTAAGGCGCGTTTCATTGCCTCCGGATTATCGCCATAAAGCCGTTTCAGGACGGGCATGATTACATAGGCATAGCCCAGACCCTGCATTTTTTCGTAATTCCAGCCAAACTGTAATGCAAACAAATTGCGGAAGTAAACTTTGTTGATATCCTGTTTGGTTAATTTTTTCTCGTTACCCATCTATTTCTACCTCCTCGTCATCTTCAATTGCCGCTCCGGCTGCAGCCGCTGCTTTATTATTGCTTCTTGCCAGATGCATGCCTGCCAAAGCAATGCCTGCCAAAGCTGCTGCCATTACGGTATAGTTTCCGCCGCCATAAGCGATCAGGACAAAACCAATTACAAAATAATACCAGTATTTTTTTATGGGCAGATAGCGCATCAGGATTGCCATGCCCATAGCAGGGAGAAGTGCGCCGGCGGTTTTAAGGCCGGTCATGAACCATGCAGGAATAAATGCATTGATGCTTTCCACTACTGCCTGCCCGAATATCAAACCAATGGCTACGGGGATAACGCGGGAAAGAACCCAGGGCATCAGCCCCATAAGATTCGCACGCTCAACGCCGCGCCAGTTGCCGTTTTCTGCGCAACGATCTGCATAGTGCTGGAAGAAAGAGTTAGCCATTCTGCCTAAAATGTCCATCTGGGTCAGCAAAAGGCCGATGGGGATTGCCAGACCGATACCATACTCCGCGCCTTGCCCGGAAATGATAGCATAAGCCGTTCCCATAATTGCCCCGGAAAGGTAGTCAGGCACTGTCGCTCCGCCGTAAGTGGCAACGCCAAGAGTCATAAGCTGTAAGGTCGCCCCGACTGCAAGGCCAAGAGCAAGATCCCCTAACAGTAAGCCGGTAAAAGTTGCCGCGAATAACGGTGTGTAAATGCCGCATTGGATGGATATCTGATCTGTAACTGCTACGATGGTATACAGAATCAGAAGCAAAATGATGCCTATAGAAATCTCCGTCATTTAAAATACCTCCTCAAATGTTTTTTGTAATTTTTTCATAAGCGCTTATGTTTGATGTATACATCTTAGCATATATGAAATAAAATTTCAATATCAATTTTATATTTATATTTTATGAAATATTATTTCAAAAATCAGACAATAGCACAGCCTGCGGACAACGATGCTGCCGCCGCCCAGGCCCAGCCTTCAGACAACAATGCCCTCTCTTCTTTTATCGGAGAAGAAAGGGCATTACAGATCGCTTTTGAGCATGCAGTAGTGCAGACAGAAGACGTTACCTATTCCCATGTAAAACTGGAAAACGACGACGGCCGGCTGATATATGAAGAAAAATTTTTTATAATACTATGAAATATGAGTTTGAAATCGATGCGGCTACCGGCGCGTTTCTCGAATCGAGCGCGGAATCCATCTATGACTGATCTATTCTTCTTTTCAGGCATTTGCAGGACTCCCTTACGCCTCCTTCTTGCCCAAAGCATACCAACGCGCCTCCTACCAGAATATCCGCGCCCGCTTCTATGCAAAGCCCCGCGTTTTCCAAATCAACGCCTCCGTCCACCATAATATGGAAATCCAGCCCCTCTCTGCGCCGCCAGTCATCCAGGGCAGCAATCCGCCTATAAGTTTCTGGCAGCATATGCTGACCCGAAAAGCCAGGCTCCACCGCCATCAGCAGGACGTAGTCCACCCGGCGGATCAATTCCGACAGGAGTTCCAAAGGCTGGGAAGGGTTCAGCGCCACGCCCGGACGGATACCCGCTTCCTTCATCTGGCATAAAAATCGGTATACAAACGGAGTGCTGTCCAAATGAACCGCCGCCCGCTCCGGCCGCAGCCTTTTCAATTCCTCCTTCCACCGAAAGGGATCCTCAACCATCATATGGACATCCATTGCCAGGGAAGGATATGCTTCTTTTATCGCCTCCGCCTGGGAAAAATTCATGCAAAGGTTCGGCACATACCGCCCGTCCATAATATCAATATGTACGCCGCCCACGCCTCCCGCCCGCGCTTCTTCAATATCTTCCGCAAGGCGGAGCGGGTCTGCACAGGCCAATGTCACTGTAAAACTTGCCATGTCTGCCCCTTTCATGGAACACTTATTTACGGTCTTCCAGATATTCGTCATAAACAGTAGCCCAAATATCATTTTTCAATTCTGTAAACCGCGTACTAAGACGCGTTTTCTGAGTGCGCGGATAAGGAATATCCACATCTACGATCCTACTGATGCGTCCCGGCCTGGCGCTCATAATAACCACTCTCTGCGCCAACAGAACTGCCTCTTCCACATCGTGAGTAATAAAGAAGCATGTCTTATTTTCCTCCTCCCATAGCTCCAGCAAATCCGCCTGAAGCTGCGCCCTCGTCTGTGCATCCAAGGCCCCGAAAGGCTCGTCCATTAACAGCAGCGAAGGATTCATCGCGTACGCCCTAGCCAGCGCCACGCGTTGTTTCATGCCGCCGGAAAGCTCCTTCGGATAAGAATCCAAAAATTCCTCCAGGGCCACCATGCGGACATATTTTTCCACCAGCCCGTCTATTTCCTGCTTGGACATCTTTTTATTGTGCAGCCCGAAAGCAATATTCTGCCTCACGGTCAGCCAGGGGAACAACGCGTACTGCTGGAATACCACGCCCCGCTCCCCGCTGGGGCCGTCCACCGGCTTCCCGTCCACAAGCACTTCTCCTTCCGTCTGTCTGTCCAGCCCTGCAAGAATATTTAAAAGCGTGGATTTCCCGCACCCGGACGGCCCTACGACACAGATAAATTCATTATTTTTTATTTCCAGGTCCACCCCGTTCAGCGCCGTTACTTCTCCTGCCGCCCCCCGGTATATTTTTTTCACCCCTCGCAGCGAAACCTTGCTTTGCATCATTTCTGCCTCACTTCCTGCCATGCCGTCAGCCTCCGTTCAAAAAATGTAACTATTTTTTCAAAAGTAATTCCTACCAGCCCGATCAGTATGATTCCCATCAGTACAACATCCATGTTAAAATAATTGGAAGCCTCCTGGATCATCTGGCCCAGGCCCACCTGCGCGCCCGTCAGTTCCGCAGCGATCAGCGTTGTCAGCGATGAAGAGAGTCCCAACCGCACAGCGGTAAAAATATATGGCGTGGACGCGGGCACCACCACTTTAAAAAATATGGTGCTGTCGCTGGAGTCCAACACTCTGGCCGCCTTGATCAGCGTATTGTCCACATTGACGACCCCGCCGTAGATCGTAATGACCATGACCAGAAACGCCGCTATAAAAATAACAATGACTTTTGCGCTCTCGCCCACTCCGGCGCCCACAATGACCAACGGTATAAATGCCAGCGGCGGAATGCACTTCAGGAAACTGATCCAGGGCTGGAAAAATCTGCGGAAAGGTTCATACCATCCCATAAGAAAGGCGAAAGGCGCTGCCGCTATAAAAGCCAGAACAAAGCCTGTCAATACCCGTCCGATGGAATAGCCCAGATGTTCCCATATTTTCCCCGTCTTCATTTTCGACAAAAGCGCCTCCAGTACCGCTGCCGGCGATGCAAACACTTTCGCGGATTTCATTCCGGGGCTGGAAACCGTATGCCATAGCAGCAGCACGACCGCGACCGACACGATCACATACAGCCCGTTCACCCATACCATTTGTTTCGGCTCCTGCCTCTTCCCTATCGTTTTTTGCATTTTACTCATTCCGTTCTACTCCTTCCAGTTTTCACTGGGTCTCCAACGCCTCCCGGATCAGATCCAGCCTTACATAATCCGTCACTTTTACATCATCGCTTATCTGGTCCTGCCCCTTCATATAATCCAGCTGCAACTGGAACAGTTCTTCCATATATCCGCTGTCTGCCCATTCTTTTTCTTCCTTCATGTTAAAAAACACCAGCTGGTCCCGTTCCGAATTTAAATCATCATAAGATACCCCTATGTCCTTCCCAGCCGCAAAGTCTGCCGCTGCCTGAATCGTCTCATCGAGATGGGATGTGCGGTAATCATAACATTTATCCAACGCGCGCTGAAACCGCCGTACAATATCCTTATTCCCGTCAATATAATCAGGATTTGCAATCCAGCTGCCCAAAAACGGCACAGAATCCACAAAGTCTTTTGTCTCTACAATGGCAAGCATCTCTTCGTCCACATTATTTTTAATATTCGTCAAATCAGGCCCCCATGCAACGACTGCATCCACGCTGCCGCCGATAAATGCCGCAATCGCATTGCTGATCGGCATATTAATTACGTCAATTTCCTCACGGGATACGCCATATTTTTCACACGCCATATTCAGAAGCACCTCGCCGTTCGTGCCAAGCTCGGTAGCCAATTTTTTCCCCTTCATATCTTCAAAGCTGGCGATGCCGGAACCAGCCCTTACCAGAATGGCTTCCGAATTGGTCAGATGGGAAAGCGAAACCACATCCGCCTGGCCCTCCGCGCACAATTTCAATGCTCCCTGGCCGATATAGCCAAACTGCAGGTCGCCGGATGCCATTGCCGCGATTTCAGGCGCGCCTGATGTAAATTTCAGCCATTCCACTTCCAGTCCTTCCTCCGCAAAATAGCCCATCTTTGCATCGATGCCGGGAATACTCATAGGGCCTAAGTTCGGATGGTATGCCGCACGGATTTTCACCGTCTCCACAGCCGGAGCGGCAGCTTCCGCCTCCGCGCTTTCCTCCGCCGCCGGATCCTGTTCCACATCCGATGCTTCCTCCCCTTCGGATGCCGCATCCACGGAAGCTTCCTCAGGCGCATTCTCCGCCGGAGCATCCCCTTTTGAAGCGGACGCGTTCCCACAGCCCGCAAACGCCGCACAAAGCAATGTAATAACCAACCAAACGCTTATTTTCTTTTTCATAGCAATCTCCTTTTCTACTTTTATTATGAATCATTTCTTTGATTCCTTGCGCAAAATTACCCGTTTCACTTTGTCCGCAATCGTATCCGCCGTAAGCATATAATGTTCCATCAGCCAGTCCATCGGGCCTACCTGGCCGAACTGGTCGCGGATTCCTACACGCTCTACAGGAACCGGGCACTGTTCCGCCAAAAGTTCTGCAACCGCACTTCCCAGCCCTCCGATAATATTATGGTTTTCCGCCGTTACGACCGCTCCCGTTTCCTCCGCCGCTGCAATAACGGCCTGTTCGTCCAACGGCTTGATGCTGAACATATCCAAGACCCGTACATGGATCCCCTCTTTCTTCAGGCGGGCTGCCGCTTCCAGCGCCTCATACACTTCGATCCCGCAGGCCAGGACTGCAGCGTCCCCGCCCTGCGCCAGCACCTTTGCCCTGCCAATGGCAAACGGCTCCGACTCCGAATAAATACATGGTCTCTGCCTCCGGAACAGGCGCAGATAAGAAGGACGGTCCAATGCCGCAAGCTGGGAAACCAGGCTCCGCAGCGAACAGCTGTCTGCCGGTTCCACGATCGTCATGCCGGGACAGGCGCGGAGAATGGCAATATCTTCGTTAGGCGCATGGGTTCCGCCGTTCAGCGCGCTCGCCACTCCGGGGTCGCTGCCCACGATGCATACCGGGTTGCCCGCATATGCGCAGCTCATATAAATCTGGTCACAGGCGCGGCGGGAAGCGAATACGCCGAACGTATGGACAAACGGCCGCTTTCCCTCCTTCGCCATTCCGGCCGCCATGCCCACCATATTGGCTTCCTGGATGCCGCAGTTAAATATCCTGTCGGGATATCTTTTCCACATCTCCAAAATTCCTAAAGGCGTCATCAAATCCGCATCCAAAGCCACGATCCGCGGATCCTCACGCATGCATTGCTCCAAAGCCGCGCAATATGCAAAACGCATTTCCGTCCCATCCATCGGAAAGCTCTGTTCTATCTCATACATCCGTCCGCCCTCCCCGCATCAAGCCTTCTTTTTTCTTCACCCAATTCCCGCATCGCCTCCTCAAAGTCCTCGTCCGTCATTATCATATGGTGGTTCGGGCCGCGTCCTGCCGCCGGATATCCTTTCCCTTTTACCGTATCCAGAACGATAGCTGTCGGTATGCCGTCCTTCCGCCCCTTTGCTTCGGAAAGAGCCAGGTACACCTGTTCCACATTATGTCCGTCCCGCACCGAAAAAACATTCCAGCCAAAGGCGCGCAGCTTTTCTTCCAGGCTGCCAAGCGCAAGCACATCATCCGTGTTCCCGTCCAGCTGGTAATGGTTTCGGTCAACCAGCAGGATCAGATTGTCCAGTTTATGCGCCGCCGCAAAAAGAACTGCCTCCCACACTTGCCCTTCCTGGCATTCTCCGTCGCCCGCAATAATATATACCCGGACATCCTTTCCGGCCATACGGCTGGCAAGGGCAATCCCCACTCCGGCCGACACCCCCTGGCCGAGGGATCCGGTGGTCATATCCACGCCGGGCGTTTTCTGCGCATCCATATGGCTCGGCAGATCGGTACCCGGCCTGTTTAAGGTATCCAGTTTTTCTAACGGGAAAAAGCCCCTTAGGGACAGCGCCGCATATACCGCAGGCCCTGCATGGCCCTTGGAAACTATGAGCCGGTCCCTTTCCTCCCATCCGGGATTCTGCGCGTCCACGCGCAGGATGCCGCCATAAAGCACTGCCAGCAGCTCCACCATAGACATGCACCCCCCTATATGCCCCGCTCCCAGACTATGGAGTTCTTTTATCGTTTCCCTGCGAATCTCCAATGCAAAACGCTCCAGTTCATATCTATCTTTTTCTCCGGCCTCCTTCCCCATCATTGTTCCTCCAGCGAATTCCATGCCTCTGTAAAAAAGCGGATTCCATAATCGGTAAAAGGATGATAAACGCTGTTTTTCATCGTTTCCAAAGAACAAGTTACAATATCGGCCCCCATCTTAGCCGCATCGGCGATTACCTTTCCGCTGCGGACAGCCGCTACAATAATTTCCGTATGGTAATTATAATTTTTATAAATCTGTATGATATCATTCAAATAATCAAACGTATCTTCTCCATAATTTTCCTTCCATCCCACAAACGGAGAAACGAATTTCGCTCCAAGCCTGGCTGCGGCAAGCGCCTGTGACCTGGAAAAAACTAGCGTCACATTGGTCCGTACCCCCTCTTTCTCCAGCTTCCGCGCCGCGATCAGCCCTTGTTCCGTACAGGGGATCTTGATGATAAAGCACGGCCCCTGCCGCACGATACTCTTTGCCTCCCGATAAATATCCTCCCATCGCTCCAAGTTCGGATCCACCTCGATAGAAACAGGAAATTCCTCGCTTCCTGCAAAACCATGGCGGGCTGTCCACTCCGCCAATTCCCCCACCACCTCGGACTCCTTTTTCCCGATTACCGCTAATTGACGCGGATTCGTGGTGACACCTTCAATCCCGAAATTCTGGAAGGCGTATTCCACCTCATTGATATCCGAGCTGTCCAAAAAAAACTTCATTCTTTTTCCTCCTTGTCATTGCCCGAAAAATGCTTCCTCCAACATAAGGCATAAGGCATGATAGATCGGCAGATGCAATTCCTGCGCCCGGTATACCTCCTTTTCCGGCACCGCAATCAGCACATCGCACAAGCTTTCCATCTTCCCCCCGTCCTGCGCCGTCAGACCCAGCACTTTCATTTTCTTCAGACGGGCTGCGGCAATAGCGTTCAATATATTTTCCGCCCTGCCCTTAGGACAGATGCAGACCAGGACATCGCCTTCGTTCCCCAGCCCCATAAGCTGCTGGGCAAAAACCAGCTCCGCATCCGTATCATTGGCTACCGCCGTCATTGCCGCCGCATTGGCGCATAAATTCACAACTGCCAACCCCTTCTGCAGCTTGTCAGCGAGCATACCGCCCCTCTCCCTATCTATCTGCCTCAACATCTGTTTTTCCATTTCCTGCAAAGGCCTGTCTTTACAGAACCCTTTCAGCAATTCCCCCGCCATATGGTCGCAGTCCGCGCAACTGCCCCCATTTCCACACAGGGCTAACTTTTTTCCGTCTTTGAGACAGGCAAACAGCATCTCAAATGCATCACCAATGGATTTCCGGCAGCCGCTAAGAGCCGGATAACGGATGATCAGCCCGTCCAAAATTTCCTTCGATTGCCGCATTCTTCTTTCCTCCTCTGTGTAGTATGGACTCATTATAAATTCCCCGAAACCTTTTAGTCAATACTTTTTACTAATATAAATTTTTTTCGATCTTTTCCCCAATAATAAGAATCATTTTTTGTCTATTATGCTAAATTTATTGACATATATTGCAGGATGATTGTTTTTTTACTATAATACAAATGGCTATCAAAATATATGGTAAATTCTTTTTCCTAAATATGGCTATTTTTATGCATTATTATTTTATATGACACAAAAACTTCCGAAGAAAGCAAAGCCACAAGCCCGGAGATCGATCTTGCCAGGGCAGGGCGCGCGGGGGCAGAAAAGCCGGAGGGCGGCTGGGGCAGGCGGAAAGGGACTGGCTGG